>Ga0156205_111_pt1 | contig 45293 bp, 49 predicted proteins | sample RifCSPlowO2_12_FD_107858 | JGI IMG/M metagenome (GOLD analysis project Ga0156205, IMG submission 107858) | Candidatus Taylorbacteria bacterium RIFCSPLOWO2_12_FULL_44_15c
CTTACAACCAACAACTTACAACCAACAACCAAAGCTGGCAGAAAAAGAAAAAACGCCGTTGGAGCGGACGACGCCGGGCGGCCATTACGAAAACGGCGAAAACCATTTGAATCGCGAGGAAATTTTGGCGGGAATTGAGAATCCGACGCCGGCCAGACCAACTTCACTAGCTGCAAAAGTTTCACTAACTTCACCAACTGCATCAGCTTCAAAAGATATCGTGCAAGATAAGTTGGAGGGAATGGTGAGGATGCCAAAATCGGAGCAGGACATAACAGCTTCAATAGCTGCGTCAGCTTCATTAGCTTCTAAAAAAGAAGAGCCGCCGAAACCGAGTTATCAAGCTGACCCTTACAGAGAACCGTTGGGATAGTTTTGTAACTTGTAACATGTAACTTGTAACCTTAAAAAATGAGAGAAAATAAAGAAAATGATTTCCACAGCAAGTTGAAAATGCTAATGGATGAATATGTGAATAAGATCTATGATGGGACGAGGCATTTTCCCAAAGAGGAGATTTATGGAGTTACAAGTCAGATAAGAAGAGCCGCTTTATCAGTCATTCTAAATTACATTGAGGGTTTTGCCAGACAAAGAAATGCCGTCTTGAAAAATTTCCTAGAGATATCTTATGGTTCACTTAAAGAAAGTAAATATCTGATTTATTTTTCTCACAAAAGAAAATATCTGGACGATAAAGAATATGATGAATTATTAAATTTGACGGAAAAAATTGGAGCAATGTTATGGGGTGTTTTAAGAAAATTATAAATTACAAATCTTAAGTTACAAGTTATAAGTTACATGTTATAGGACTATGCGTTTCCAGATCCCGCAATTTATTGAAGTAGAAGACAGAATCTTTGGGCCACTAACCCTGAAGCAGTTTATTTACCTTGCCGGCGGCGCCGGTTTCTGTTTCGCCCTTTATCGTTTCTTGCCCTTGCTCATCGCCATTCCTTTGATATTAGCCGCTGCCGGTTTCGCTTTAGCTTTGGCTTTTTTCAAATTGAACGGCCGGAACTTCATCGCCGTTTTGGAATCGGCTTTCCACTTTTTCCGCGGTAGCCGGCTCTACATCTGGCGCAAAGTGCCCAAAACGCCAACCGGCAAAGACATCAAAGCAACGGAAGGAACGCCCATCACCGTGCCGCGCCTGTCGGAAAGCCGGCTCAAAGACCTCACTTGGAGTTTGGACATTTACGACCAAACAAACCCGGGGACACAGGAAACAATGAGGAAGTAAGTTCCAAATATCAAGTTCCAAATTCCAAACAATAATTAAAATTTAATATTAAATATTGAAATTTGTTTGGAGCTTGGAACTTATCCAAGTATAATGAACTTATGGTTATTTTTAATTTTTCTAAGCCCAAACCGACCCAGGATTTTGTGCCCATCAAAGAAGTGCGGGACGGTATTGTTGTTTTGAAAAACGGCTCTTATCGGGCAATTCTTTTGGTGTCTTCAATCAATTTCGCCCTGAAAGGCGAAGACGAACAACAGGCGATTATCGGCCAGTTTCAAAATTTTCTTAACTCGCTGGATTTCTCCGTCCAGATTTTTATTCAATCGCGCCGGCTGGACATTAGACCTTATCTTGCCCTGCTGGAAGAGCGGCTCAAAGAACAGAGCAACGACCTGATGAAAATCCAGACCCACGAATACATCGGCTTCATCAAAAATTTCACCGAGAACACCAACATCATGAGCAAAAGTTTTTTTGTGACCATTCCTTATTCACCGGCGATGTTGGCGGTCAAAGGCAATCCGATCAAACAATTTTTGGGCCGGCGGGAGGAAGCCACCGACGCGGCGGTGGCGAAAATCCAACGATTTGAAGAGGACCGGCTGCAAATTGAGGAACGCGTTGGGGTGGTAAATCAAGGGTTGGCGCGTTGCGGCTTGCGCACCGCTTCGCTCGGCACCGAAGAGGTGATTGAATTGTTTTACAAAATTTTCAATCCCGGTGAGATGGAAAAACCCATCCAGCTAAATCAGAATTAGCTGGATAAATTTCAAATTCCAAGCTCCAAATTCCAAACAAATCTAAATAAAATTAAAAAGTTAAATGGAGAATGACCAAAGAAAAGAAACGCCAGTGCCCTTTAAGTTAGAAGAAAGAACTTTGCTTTTTGCAAAAAATATCAGAATTTTTGTAAAAAAAATCCCAAAAAATGTTGCTAATTTCGAGGACTCTCGTCAATTGGTCAGATTGTCGGGGTCAATCGGCGCGAATTACATTGAGGCAAATGAATGTTTGGGTAAGAAAGATTTCGCCATGAGAATCAGAATTTCCCGCAAAGAAGCCAAAGAAAGTTGATTTTGGTTAGATTTGATTGATGTTGGAAATGATAAAGAACTAGAAACAGAACGACGGCGGTTGGCCAATGAAACGACCGAGTTTATCAAAATATTCAGTTCCATTGTGAATAAAAGCGTTTGAAATGGTAAAATAAAGGCATAAATTCCAAATTACAAAATCCAAATTCCAAACAATAATTAAAATTTAATATTAAATATTGAAATTTGTTTGGAGCTTGTGATTTGGAACTTGGAACTTTTTAAATAAATGGGATTTCTTGATATCTTCAAAAAAAATAGATTGCCGGTTGCGCCGGTTTTGCCGCAGGAAATTTACGAGGCCGGCGTTTTGGAATTGCGGGACATCATCGCCCCGTCGGCCTTCAAGGTTAACCCGAAAGAAATTAACTTGGGCGAAAAACTGATTCGGACTTTCTTCGTCATTTCCTATCCGCGCTACTTGTCCGAAAGCTGGTTCACACCGATCATCAATCTGGACAAAGTTTTTAATGTTTCCATTTTTATTCATCCGGTGGAAACTTCTCGTGTTTTGCGCCAATTCCAGAAAAAAGTCGCCGAAGTCCAGAGCCAAATTCACTTGCGGGAAGAAAAGGGTATGGTGCGCGACCCGAAACTGGACACCGCTTATCAGGACTTGGAAAATTTGCGCGACGCCCTCCAGCAAGCGACCGAGAAAATTTTTGACGTCGGCCTTTACATTTCCATTTTCGCCGACGATGAAACCGAACTCAATCGTCTGGAATCGGAAATCAAATCAATGTTGGAATCCAAATTGGTCTATTTGAAACCGGCGCTGTTCCAGCAGGAACAAGGTTTCCGCAGCGTCATTCCCACCGCTGACGACGAGCTTTTGGTTCATACCAAGTTAAATTCCTCGCCCTTGTCCGGTATTTTTCCTTTCGTCTCTTTTGACCTGACTTCCGACAAAGGCGTCCTCTACGGCATCAACCGCCACAATTCCTCGCTGGTTTTGTTTGACCGCTTCTCGTTAGAAAATTTTAACTCCATTGTTTTCGCCAAATCGGGTTCGGGTAAAAGCATTCATGGAAATGAAGTGGTCTTAGCCAAAGAAAACGGCGTCATCAATCTTCGTCCGATTAAAGAAATTGTAGACGACTCCATAAAAAAACACGGCATTACTTACCGTGACGAAGAATTGGAAGGTGTCCACAGTCCTGCCATTGAAGTTTGGAGTTTCAACAAAGAACTGAAGGGCGAGTGGAGCGAGGTCTCAGTTGCCGCCAGAAAAATCGCCCCTGTTGTTTTTTACAAATTCCAAACCCAAAGCGGTCGGATGATTACGGCCACCGGCGACCATAATATGCTGGTTATCAAAAACGGTCGGGTGGCGGCGACAAAAAGTGCCGATGTCGCCGTTGGCGAATGGACGCCTCTGCCGCGGCTTATCGCACCGCCGGAAAATCCAAACAAAAACTTCAATTTGCTGGAATTGCTAAAAGATGAAAAACTTTATGTCGTCGGGGCCGATTCAATAATAAACAAGAATTACAAAAATATTACCGGGGGTGCGATTGATAACCGTTTTGACCGATACCTTTACAAATACCGCGTCGGCCGGAGAATGCCGCTTGATTATTTTTTCAAAGTCATCAAAAAAATTGGATTAGAAATTAATAATGACCGATTACAAAAACTTGAGATCGTTACCGCCAACGGCAGCGGCCGACTTCCTGTTATTTTTCCAATCACCGAGGACTTTGCCAAAATCCTCGGTTATATCACTTCGGAAGGAACAATTACCGAAACCGCAATTATGATAAGCAACACGGACAAAGAAGTTATCGCTGACATCAAAAAAGCATTTGAAAATTTGGCGGTCTCCTGTTTTGAAGCCAATCGAGGAATTGTCGCTGCCAGCCGGCCATTTCTGCAATTAATTAAAGTGCTTGGCGTTGGAGGTAAATCCGCCGACAAACGAGTGCCGCCGTTTCTCTTCGGTTCTGAACGAAAAATTATTGCTGCTTATCTCGCTTCCTATTTTGAAGGCGACGGCGGAGTGGAAAAAAATCTTATTTCCGCGGTTTCCAAATCAAAAAATTTGATTTCGGATCTCTCCTATCTATTACTCTATTTTGATGTTATCGCTAGGGTTAAAGCCCGCCGCAAGAAAAATCCGATGACTGGAAGAAAAAGAATATACTGGCAACTCGCGATTTCAGGAAAAGAAAATGTTGCCTGTTTTGCCAAAAACATCGGCTTTGTTTCCGAAAGAAAATGCGGCTTAAACCACCAACTTGCCGAGAGAGCCGAAAGCAACACTAATGTTGATGTCATTCCAACCGTTAGAAATTTGATTGAGGAACTCAATGTCGTCTTCCCGTTCGCCACCCGAGGCTTGCCGGAAATCAATGTTTTGAGAACTGGCAAAAGTAATCCCTCGCCACGCCGGCTAAGCCGTGTGATTAAGCTACTCAAACAAAAATTGGTCACCTTCAGGGAAATGGAAACTGGGCTCAAATGTTTGGTTAATTTACCGCCACTGGAAAAAATGCTTAGTGAGGCCAGCACTGATAAAATTATCAATCATCGCCTTTGGCAAACTCTTGGCACTAGCTGGTCAGTTATGAAAAACCAAAGATTCGCCCCGCTCGCTCAAAATGCTTTCGCTTTGATGTCTGTTTTGGATAACGCCAGTCCCACGGTTGGGGAAGTAAAAATGGCAATTGCCACCGGTTGCCACAAATTAAATTTGCCACTGAAAAGTATTGACCGCCATCTTGGCGTTACCATCAATCAAATGCCCCAACGCAATACTTCTTACGAAACCTTGCGGGTGGCAGCTGAAAGAATAATGGAATATTACGAGAAATTGGCAACGGCTTTACCCAAAGCGGAAATAATCATCGCTACCTTAGAAAAACTCGCCAACGCCGATTTGTTTTGGGACCCCATCGTCAGGGTTGAGAGAATCAAAAATCACAAAGAAAAATATGTGTATGATTTGACGGTGGATAACGAAGTGTTCGCGGCTGGTTACGCCGGAATGTTTGTTCACAATTCCTATATGACTAAATTGGAAATTCTGCGCTCGCTGATGTTTGATGTGGATATTTTGGTGCTTGACCCGGAACGAGAATATGAATATATGGCTAACGCCACCGGCGGAAAGTATTTCAACATTTCACTGACTTCCGAACACCACATCAACCCCTTTGAACTGCCGGTGGCGCGCGAAGACGAGTCGCCGGCCGATGTCCTGCGTTCCCACATCATCAACCTAGTCGGCTTGTTCCGGATAATGCTCGGCGGTTTGTCGCCGGAAGAGGACTCAATTACTGACCGAGCGATTACCGAAACCTACGCTTTAAAAGATATTAACATTGACAGCGATTTCGCGGCCGTTGAACCGCCGCTGATGTCCGATTTTGAAATGGTGCTGGCGGGAATGGAAGGCGGTGAAGCGCTCGTCCAGCGGCTCGCCAAATATACTCACGGCACTTGGACCGGTTTCATCAACCAGCCTTCCAACATTGACATAGACGGCAAGTTCGTTGTTTTCTCCTTGCGCGATATGGAAGAGGAGTTGAAACCGGTGGCGATGTATATCGTTACCCACTTCATTTGGAACGCCATCAGGAAAAAATTAAAAAAACGGCTGTTGGTGATTGATGAGGCTTGGTGGATGATGAAATCCGAGGACACGGCATCGTTTTTGCTGTCACTGGCAAAACGCGGCCGCAAATATTTTCTCGGTTTGGCGACCATTACCCAGGATGTGGATGATTTTTTGAAATCATCTTATGGCTTACCGATTATCACCAACTCGTCTATTCAGATTTTGTTAAAGCAGTCCACTTCGGTAATAGATAAAATTCAGCAGATTTTTAATTTGACCGATGAAGAAAAATTCCTGTTGCTGGAATCGGATGTGGGGGAAGGGATTTTCTTCGCCGGCTTGAAACATGTGGCCATCAAAATCATCGCTTCCTATACCGAAGACCAAATTATCACCTCCGACCCGTCGCAAATTTTAGCCATCAAAAAAGCCCGTCAAGAGCTGGAGGCGGCGGAGGGAGGTGGGGGAGAAAAATCCCTCCCCCTCGCAGACTCGGGTACTCCCTTTACAAAGGAGATTGGATAACCTGAAATCCCCCTTGAAAAGGGGGTGGGTTGAGCGAAGCGAAAGCCGGGGGATTTAATGAATTAATGTTTTTGATATGTTAAAATGACCATGATGACTGCTAGCAATTTTCATAAAACAATAATCGCTCTTTTTGTAATTTTGCCGCTTTTTGCTAGCGCCCAGCTTTTGCCGTCCTACCTCACTGCCGGAGATGTTACTATTCATCTTTCGCCGGAATCGCCGGGCGCCAATCAAACTGTCAAAGCCACTCTTGAAGGACTTGGTGTTGATTTGGACCGCTCAAAAATTTCTTGGTTCGTGAACGGCGAGCTGGAAAAGGCCTCGGTCGGCGAAAAAAGTTTTAGTTTCAAAACCGGCGCAATCGGCGCATCTGTTAATTTGATAGTTACCATAGAAACCACAGACGGAGCAAAAATAAACAATACCGTAACCATCACGCCCGCCGAGGTGAGCTTAATTTGGGAACCAACTTCCTATGTCCCGCCTTTTTACAAAGGCAAACGGCTTTACAGTTACGGCTCGCCCGTTAAAGTCATCGCCCTGCCGGAAATTATCAAGGATGGCCAAAGATTCAGCGACGATGAACTTATTTACAAATGGAAGGTGGACTATAAAATAATTCAGGACGCTTCCGGCGCCGGCAAAAACACCATAATGGCCAGAGGTTCGGTGCCCCTAAAACCAACCACTGTTTCGGTGGAGGTCTCAACCTTGGACGGTTTGGTTTCTGCTTTTGGGACAATTACCGCCCAGCCCCAAGCGCCGTTAGTCGCTTTTTATGAAGACAATCCGCGCTTAGGAATTCTATTCAATAAGGAACTCTCCGACACAGCAACCCTAACCGAACAGGAAATTAATCTTTTCGCCGTCCCTTACTTTTTTGCCGCGACTGCCGCAGCTGACGCCAAACTCAATTTTGTTTGGCAAATGAACAGTCAGCCGGTTTCGCCCGGCGGCGAAAACAATCAAATCACTTTGAGGCAAGTTGGGGGAAACGCCGGCACAGCCGCCATCGCCCTCCGGATAAATCACCTGAAAGCTATCTTCCAGTTTGCCGCTAAAACTCTTAATATCGCTTTCGGTGAAAAAAACAATGGCTTACTCTCATTTTAATAAAAAAATATTTGCTATTGGTTTGGCCTTACTCATTACTGCCAATCTTTTGGCACTCACAACCGTCTTCGCCCAAACACCTTATGTGCCATTGGCGCCGTTGCCAGGGACTACAGACACGGATGTTGGCGGCAAACCAGCCGTGCAAAACGCCGGTAATTACATCAAAGGCGCTTTCAATTTGACCATCGGCATCGCCGCTGTTTTGGCAATTATTATGATTGTCCTCGGCGGCATTATCTATATGGGCTCGGAATCCCTTGGGGGCAAGGCCAAAGGCAAAAAGTGGATTTTTGACGCCGTTCTCGGTTTGCTCTTGGCGCTCGGTTCTTACATTATTTTATTTACCATCAACCCTTCGTTGGTCAATTTTAATGTCAACATTGACACCATCACTGCGCCTGCCGCCCCACCAACAGTAACGACAGCTCCTACTTTTACTACTCTTCTCGAAAACATAAGGGAGGCGGGAAATCTAACAAACCAAGCAGTTATTACAGCTAATGAACTGAGTGATTCTGCGGAAAGAGATCGACTGTTGGACATTGCCGAGGAAATGCGTGAGGAGGTTTCGGCCATAGGGGCTTTTAACAGTCGAGTGGATGGTATACAAATCGCTTTGGGGGGTGGTAATTTGGTTGGCGCCCAAGCCATGAAGATGATTCTCAATCGTAAGATAAACGACGAGCTGGATAGATTAACAGACCATATCGATTATATCGCGACCACCGAAGACGCGGGTGGAACTGAACAAAACCGATTGCGTTCTCTGGTAGAACAAATTAAGACAATTCAAACAAACACCATCGATTCCATACGGGATCGGATAATCGCTGATGGTTATTATTTTTCCTATTACCAACGTCAAGCAGATGGGAGTGACGCCTTGCGGTCTGATGGGCCGTTTTTGTCACAGACAGACTGCCAAACAGATTGGACAAGGGTAGACCAAGCAGCTGCTGAAACTGATTCTCGCGATGCATCGGCGGGTACTATAATAAGAACGGTGGGGGTATGTTATAAAGGAGCACGATAACAACTCAACATAAAAAACAATAACAAAATGTCCTCCAATAAAAAAAACTTAATTATAATTTTCATCGCCGTGTTGTTGGTAGCAATTGCCTTGGGTGTCGCTTACTATTTCTTCTTTATGAAAGATGGCGAAGGTGAGCCGGTGCCGCCGACCTTGCCGCTCGGACCGGGTGGTGTTTTGCCGCCAATGCCTTTGGTATCGACCGGCACCTCTACTTCTGGCACCGAGGCAAGAGTTGTTATTCCCAGATTGCGCCAGATCACCAGTGAGCCGGTGGGCGGCGCGGGTATTTTTGATATTGTAAATACCGACAAAACCAAAAGCACACTGATTCGCTACATCCAACGCGCTGACGGCAACATTTTTGAAACTTTCACCAACACCTTAACCGTCAATCGGATTTCCAATAAGACCATACCGAAAATTTACGAGGCAATCTGGGGCAACGCCGGCGATGTGGTCATCACTCGCCAATTAAAAGACGACAATGAAACGATTGAAAGTTTTGCCGCCAAATTGTCCGGCAATGCCAGCCCCGCCGTTGGCGGGGCTGGCTCTACCGAAAAAGAATTGAGTGGCGTCTATTTGCCGCAGAAAATTTCCGCTTTGACTATTTCACCCGACAAAAGCAAAATGTTTTATCTTTACCCGACCGGCAGTGGCGTGGGGAGTATTTTCGCCAATGCCGACGGTGGCAAAAAAACCTTGATTTTTGAATCACCGCTAAGCGAATGGTTGGCTGCTTTCGCCGACAATAAGACTATTGTTTTGACAACCAAACCAACGGCCGGCGCTAAGGGTTTTTCCTATTTCTTAAACACCAGCAACGGCAATTTAAGTAAAATTCTGGGCGGACAAAACGGCCTGACAATTCTGGTGTCACCGGACAAAAAATTGGCGCTTTATTCCGAAAGCGTCAGCGATTCTTTCAGAACCAAACTCTATAACCTAACCGAGCATCGCTCAACCGATTCGGCGCTTCAAACCTTGCCCGAAAAATGCGTCTGGAGCAAAGGAGGAGAAAATCTCTATTGCGCCGTGCCGAAAGTTGTGCCGGCTTGCGCTTACCCCGATTGTTGGTATCGGGGTGGCATCGCTTTCAGCGACGATATTTGGAAAATCAACACCGCCACCGGCGAAACTAACCGCCTGATTTCACCTGAAGCGTTCGCCCAAAAAACTCTTGATGTCATAAACCCCTTATTAAATGAAAGTGAAAGTTTTTTGTTGTTTATGAATAAAATTGACCTAACTCCTTGGGTTCTGGATATAAGATAAAATTTGAGCTAGAATTGGTAAATGGCAAGCTTCTTCCATACCACAATCTTCGAGCCGATTTACAACGGCTTGGTTTTTTTGATTGATATCACCCCATTTGCCGATGTTGGCGTGGCGGTTATAATTTTGACTTGCGTCATCAAATTTTTGCTTTTTCCACTATCTAAAAAAGCCGTTAAAACCCAAATGGCGATGAAAGCCATTGAACCCGAGACCGCCAAAATCAAAGAGCAATTTAAAAACAATAAAGAAGAGCTGGCGCGCCAAACGATGGCTCTTTACAAAAAACACAATGTTAATCCATTTTCCAGTTTCGCGGTAATTTTGATTCAAATCCCCATTATCTTCGGCTTATACTATGTTTTTTTTAAGGGCGGTTTACCAACTATCAACACCGATTGGCTTTATTCTTTTGTGCCAACGCCAGAAAAAGTTAATATGCTTTTTCTGGGGCTTTTGGATATTTCCCAAAAAAGTATTTTGTTGGCGCTTCTGGCCGGCGTTTCCCAATTCTTTCAAGCAAAATTGGCAATGCCGCCGATTAAACCGCGTGGCGACAAGCCCGACTTCAAGGCCGATTTGGCGCGGAGTATGGGCTTACAAATGCGTTATGTTTTTCCCATTGTGGTGGTCTTTATCGCTTACAGCATTTCTGGCGCTATTGCTTTATATTGGACAACAAGTAATATCTTTGCCGTCGCTCAAGAATTAATTATCCGCAAACAATTAAAAACTGGCCAACCCCTCTAAAAACTGGGCTAACAAAAATTATGAACAATGAACTAATCATTCAAACCATCAAAGAACTTCTTGGTAAAATGAATATGCATTGGGAAAGTGTGGAGTTGGCGCCTGATTCTAAAGATACTCATCCGCGTTTTTTAGTCAAAAGCAATGATTCCAGTGTTTTAATCGGCGCTAACGGCGAACATTTGGGCGCTTTAACGATGGTGGCGCGACGAATGGTTGGTAAAAAAGTGGGAACAGAAATCTCGCCCGTTAAATTTTTCATAGACATCAACGGCTATTTTGAAAACAACACAAAAGAATTACAAATGAAAGCGCAAATTATGGCTGGGCGGGCGCGCTCGTTCAAAACCAATATGGAGTTGGAGCCAATGACTCCTTACGAAAGAATGATTGTCCACTCGGCGTTGGAAGAATTTCCCGACATCAAAACCGAATCAACCGGCTTCGGCCGAGATAGGAAGGTGGTGATTAAGTATGTGGAGAGTGGAAGTTGATATCGCAAAACTCTTTCTCGACATTTCGCCGCAGTAGCAAAATTTTTTCCGCTTTACCCTTCCCCGAAGCGGGGTGGGCTCCGACGCGTATAAAAATTTTGCTACTGCGGCTTCATTTGCGTAATTTTTAATTTACACAATACCAGCTTTTTGTAAGATATTTTTTATTTCTTCTTGGAGTTTTTGGAAAGTTAATTTTTCGGCGCCTTTTTTGATGATAAAAAGACAAATAGTTGGGATTTTGATTTCGGGCAAAAGATTCCTCGCCGCCGCGTAGCCGCGGCGGCGCAATTTGTTTCTGTCTACCGCCTTGGGGCAAATTTTCACCGAAACAGAAAAAGCAAAACGACTCGCTTCCTCTTTTTTTATTTTCAACACAAAAAAGGGCGAACTGAAAGTGGTGGCCGAACGAAAAACGGCCTCAAATAATTTCCTAGAAACTCTTTGTTTTTTAGGCAACATAAAAACTACCGCGAGGTTGAAAGTTTTTTTCGGCCCTTGCGCCGGCGCTCGCGAATCGCCCGGCGACCACCATAGGTCTTTTGGCGGGAAAGAAAGCCGTGGGTCTTGGCGCGTTTTCGTTTTTTTGGATGATAGGTAAACGACATGGTTGTAATTTCCAAGTTCCAATTATCAAGCTCCAAACAAATTTCAATATTTAATTTTTAATTATTGTTTGGAATTTGGAATTTGTGATTTGGAACTTACAAATTGTTGTAAACAATTTGTCCACATATTACTAACATATTTAAGAGTTGTTCACAAGTTCTGTATAATAGAAACATTAGTATAATAATCTTAATGGACAATAAAAAACTTTGGGATAGTGTTTTGGCTGAAATTGAGTTGGGTGTTTCTGGGGCCACTTTCAACACTTGGTTCAAGAACACAAGTATTGCCAATCTTCAAGACGGCACAGTTTATTTAACCGTGCCCAACACTTTTGTTAAGGATTGGTTAGTACAAAAATACCACAAAACGATTTTGAAAACCTTGCGTGGTCTGGTTGATTTTGTTAGGGCGGTGGAATATGTTGTCTCCGAAAAAGAACTGCGGAAGAAAACTAACGAAACCGAAAAGTTTTCATTAGCGCCGACCATTGAATTGCCGCTGAAAGAACATTACATCAACAAAGAAAATAATTTAAACCCCCGTTATACCTTTGACGCTTTTGTTGTTGGTTCGTTTAACGAACTGGCTCACGCCGCTTCCCAGTCAATAATTAAAAAACCAGTTGCCTACAATCCCTTATTCATTTACGGCGGCAGCGGCCACGGCAAAACCCATTTAATTCAAGCGGTTGGCAATCAAATTAAAATCAATTCGCCGGAAAGGAAAGTTTTTTACATCACCTCGGAAAAATTTACCGTTGATTACATTAACGCTGTCCAAAATCAAAAAATGAACGATTTCAAAGAAAAATACCGCAAATATGATGTGCTGATAATGGACGATATCCAGTTTTTCTCCAAGACCGAACGAACTCAGGATGAACTTTTTCATTTGTTTAACAGTTTGCATGACAACAATCGCCAGATTATTTTTTCTTCCGACAAACACCCCAATTACATTCCTAATTTGGAAGACCGACTCAAGTCACGGTGTGTTTCGGGTATGATTGTCGACATTCCAACACCAGACCACGAGTCGCGTTTGGCTATTTTGCGAACCAAAGCGCGGTTCAGTAATTTTTTCTTAGCTGATGAAATTGTTGAGTATTTGGCCGACTCGGTGGTTGGTAGTATTAGGGAGTTAGAAGGCGCCCTAAACATAATTATTTGCCAGTCCCAATTTAAAAATAAAGATCTTTCTTTGGTTGAAGTAAAAAACCTAATTAAAAATACCGATCGGCCCAAAAAATCCATCGCCCCAAAAGATGTGGTCAAAACCATCGCCAACTTCTACAATATTGAGGAGGCCTCTATTTACGAAAAAACTCGCCGTAAAGAAATAGTCCGGCCGCGCCAGATTGCGATGTATGTTTTAAGAAAAGATTTCAACATTTCCTTTCCGTCGATTGGTGAAAAAATGGGTGGCCGCGACCATACCACAGTTATTCACTCTTGCGAGAAAATAGAAGATGATATAAAAAACGACACCACCTTAGCTCAAGAAATTTCCCAAATTAGAGCGATGTTTTAGGAAAACCTGTTGATAAGATTGTTTAAATTGTGTTAAAAAATTGTCAATAAGAAATCGGTTTTCCTAAAGTAAAAAAATTATTCAAAAAATTTCAACAGGTTGTGAGAAATGATTAATTTGATTTAAGTTGGTAATTAAGGTATTTTTAGTTTTTCCACACATTAACAGTACTAATACTAATAAAATGAAAATAGAATGTATTAAAGATAAACTAACTTGGGGATTAGATAAAGTTGCAAAGATCGCCGGTAAAAATCTTACCCTACCAATTTTATCCTGCGTTCTTTTTGAGGTAAAAAATGGTTTATTGAAAATAAAAACCACCAATCTTGATTTTGGCGCTGAAGTGTCAATCCCGGTGAAAGTAATTGAGGAAGGAACACTGGCGGTACCAGGTCATGTGGTGACTAATTTTATCGAAAACATCAACGACCGAATTGTTTTATTAGAAGAAAAAGAAAATAATTTAGCTATTACCACAGAAAGAAATAAAACCATTATTAAAACCCACAACCATAATGATTTTCCAAATATCCCCAACCCAACCAAGGGGTCCTCTATTAAAATCAACACCAAAGATTTTATTAACGGACTGACTTCGGTTTGGTATAGCGCTTCCACCTCCACCATTAAACCAGAACTATCTAGTGTTCATATTTACGAACAAAGCGAAGAAATGATTTTTGTGGCAACCGATTCGTTTCGATTGGCAGAAAAGAGAATCAAGGTAAAAAAACACAACAATTTTTTACCAGTTTTGATTCCCAACAAAAACATTCAGGAAATTATCAGAATTCTCGGTGGTTTAGAGGATGACCTAGAGATAAATTTTTCCAAAAATCAACTATCAATCACCATTGAGGGTTTGTACTTGGTGTCGCGTTTGGTGGACGGCGTTTTTCCCGATTACAAACAAATTATCCCCAAAGAATTTAAAACGGAAGTAATTTTACTTAAACAAGACCTGATCAATTCCTTAAAACTGGCCCATATTTTTTCTGACAATTTCAATCAAGTCAGTGTTCATTGTTTGCCAAAAAAGAACTTATTTGAACTTAAAACAAAAAACAACGACATTGGCGAAAACATCAACCAACTAAAGGCGACCATTAAAGGTGAAGACACAGACATTAATTTTAACTATCGCTATCTTTCTGACGCTTTTTCTTCTATCAACTCCGACAGTGTTTTTGTTGGTTTCAATGGTTTAGGTCGGCCGGTAGTGCTTGGTGGTATCAGTGATAAATCTTTTACCTACCTAGTAATGCCAATGAATAAATAAAACTGAAAACTAAAAGCGAAAAACCAAAAACCATGGAGCCAATTGGGATTTTTTTGGAAAAGTATCGGAGGGGGGAAGCGGGAGCGACGCTGGTTAAGAAAACACTTTTGAAAATTATCAGTGGAGTGGTCGGCGTGGAAATAGACGTTGCCGCCGCGACCTTGCGTGGCGGCGCGGTTTATTTGAATGTCAGTCCGGTCGCCCACAGTGAAATTTTTATCAAAAAGGCCGCCATCATAACTGCCTTCAACCAACAATTTCCCAAATCAAAAATTTTATCTATTCGCTAATCCTAAAGGTTGCTTCGGTTTTGGCTTTGTTATAAACAGCATCGGAACCAATGACCTCAATTTTATTATCACCAGTTTCACCAAGAGTGGAGAGTTTAATACTTAAGGAAAACGGCGATTTAATAGCCGAGCCGACATACCGACCATTCAAAAACAAATCAATTTTTCGTAGAGGATAGACGCCGCTGTTGGCAATAGTGATATAGACCGTTTCGTTTTTGCTGTAAGAATTTTTCAAGCCCTGAATTTGCAAAATCGGCACTCGGTTAGGTGAGTGAATGTCGTCAAGGGCAGTGGGAATAACGCTTTGGTTTTCATCCGCTAGATTTTTTTCCGCCGCCCACTTTCTAACGGCGTATTCCCAAGAATTGAATTGAGAATCGTTGGTTGGATTAGTTGGTGGTGCACCCCAGGGATTATTTTTATCCAACCAATAAAGAATGGAGTGGACTTGGCGGACAACTTTTTCTTCCTTGGTTTCTGTTGGTGTGTATTCAGTGGCTAATTTACCAGACATTTTGTCGATGAAATAAGATTGATTACCTTGCCAAAAACCACGCAAAACCGGTTTGAGGTTGGAATTGTCGATCGTTGGTGGTTTTTTGAATTTTTCATCCGGATAATTTTTTAATGCTTTGGTTACGAATTCGTGCCACATAGGCGCCACAATAAAGCCGGCAACCTTTTTTTCCATCGGGCTGTTGTCGTTGTTGCCGGCCCAAGCGCCAACCGCTAGTGATGGGGTATAGCCCAAAATCCAAGCGTCGCGGTAGTCGTTGGTGGTGCCGGTTTTTACCGCTACGTCCTTATCATCAACATAAAGGAAAGAGTGAATGCCGAAAGTTGGTTGACGCGCTTCCTCGTCGGAAAGAATATCGGAAATTGTCAAAGCGATATTTTCTGGTAGAACAACAGAGGGTTTGGGTTGGAACTCTTCCAAAATTTTTCCATTTTCATCCTCCACTTTCAAAATACCAACATAAGGGTTGCGTGTGCCACTATTGGCGAGGGTTGAATAAGCACTAGTCAAATCCAATAACGACACTTCACCACCACCCAAAACCAAAGTCAAACCGTATTGATTAACATTAGTTAAGCTTTCAATACCCAAATCCTTAGCGAGGCGCAAAGATTCTTTTAATCCAGCTAAATACAAAACCTTGACAGCGGGAATGTTGACAGATTGGGCCAAGGCGTGGCGCAAATCAATCGGTCCGCGATAAATCAAATCATAATTTTCCGGCATATAGCACTTGTCTTCATTGTCGGCAACGACAGGTGTGCCATCAGGATTACAGTAAGCGGAAAATTCCGTTGACAAATCAAAAACCACGGTTTCCGGCGTATAACCTTTGGTAAAAGCGGTGGCGTAAACAATTGGTTTGAAAGCCGAACCAGGTTGGCGGTGGGCCAGCGCCACATTAAAATTGCCGTCAATTTCTTGGTCAAAATAGTCGCGCGAGCCGACCATTACCAAAATTTGTCCGGTTTTTGGGTCAATTGCCACCAGCGCTGCGTTCTCGGCGTTATAATTAATTTTGTTTTGCAATGCCCATTTTTTTACAAGTTCTTCCGCTTTGGTTTGAAGCGAATAATCCAAAGTGGTGGTTACTTTTAAGCCGCCGTAGCGCACCGCTTCTTTGCTGTATTTATTTTCTAAATAATCTTTGATAAACATTACAAAGTGAGGCGCTCGAATTCCTGTATTTTCCGGCGGCAACCAACTGACCGTTTCTTTTTTTGCCGTTTCGTATTCTTCTTGGCTGATGAAATGTTCCGCCAGCATTCTTTCCAGCGTGAAATTTTTTCTTTCTTCCAATTTATCCCGATTATTGCCGAAAGGCGAAAAATACGACGGCGCTTGAGGTAGGGAAGCGAGATAGGCGGCTTCGGCAATGGAAAGAGCGGCGGCCTTTTTCCCAAAATAACTTTGGCTGGCCTGCTCAACGCCGTAGATACTGCCGCCGTAAGGAATTTCATTAAGATAAAGCGCCAAAATTTTTTCCTTGCTCATTGTTTTTTCTAACTTCAGCGCCAAAACCCATTCTTTAAGTTTTCGGGTAATGGTTTTGTCGTTGGTGAGAATGGAATTTTTCACCACTTGCTGGGTGATGGTGGAACCACCTTGGCTGTAGCCGAAATTCAGTAGATTAGCAAAAACGGCGCGCAATATCGCTTTTGGTTCAATGCCGCGATGTTGGTAAAAACTGGCATCCTCAATCGCCACCGTGGCATTTTTTATGTTTCGCGAGATTTGGTCAAAGGGCACAACGGTGCGTCGGACATCTTTGTGAATATCATAAAGCAAGATTTCGCCAGTGCGGTCAAAAATTTTGGTTGATTGGCTGACGCGGCGCTCGCCGATGGTATCCAGATTGGGGATTTCCATATTGCCAAGCCACAACAGAGTCGCTCCACCACCCAACAAAAACAAGCCGGCGGCGAGTGCCGCCGCTTCCATCAGTCGTTTTTTCAGCAATCGTCGTTTTTTCATCGCTTTCAATATTAGCATAATCATCTCAAATTGTGATAAAATATCGTTATGGAAAAAGAAATTAATGAACTTCTAACGCGCTCTGTCGCGGAAATATTACCCACCAAAGAAGGTTTGCGTGAAGCGCTAGAATCAGGTAAACGCCTTCGAATATACATTGGCACAGACGCAACGGGGACATCACTTCATCTTGGGCACGCCACAAATTATATGATTTTGGAAAAGTTTCGCAGGTTAGGCCACGAGGTTATTTTTCTTGTGGGAGATTTTACCGCGCGAATTGGTGATCCGACCGACAAAAGCGAATCAGCGCGCAAACAGCTTACACGCAAGCAAGTTACAGAGAATGTTAAAACATGGATTGAACAAGTAAGACCTGTTATTGATATAAATAACAAAGAGAATCCAGTGAAAGTTCTTTACAATTATGATTGGTTGTCCACCTTGTCTTTTGAAGATGTTATAAACCTTGCATCGAACTTTACCGTTCAACAAATGATTGAGAGAGATATGTTTCAAAAGCGCATTCAAGATAAAAAACCGCTATATTTGCACGAACTTTTTTACCCATTGATGCAGGGTTATGATTCTGTTGCGATGGATGTTGACATTGAGATGTGTGGAATGGATCAGAAATTCAACGCGCTTGCCGGGCGCACATTGTTGAAAAAAATTAAGAACAAGGAAAAATTTGTGTTCATTACAACCTTACTAGAAAATCCAAAAACGAAAGAAAAAATGATGTCAAAATCATTGGGTACGGGTGTATTTCTTGATTTTGAAGCAGGGAAAATGTATGGTTCGCTAATGGCTCAGGACGATGAGAACACGCGTCAATTGTTTGTGGATTGCACATGGTTAGATTTGGAGGACATTGAGCATATTTTGGGTGTGGACAATCCTCGTGACGCCAAGACGTGTTTGGCGTTTGAGATTACAAAAATTTATCACGGAGAAGAAAAAGCGAGGTTGGCGAGTAAAGATTTCGATAATACTTTCAAGTCCGGCAATCTGCCGGAAAATATTAAGGAAGTGAAAGTGAAAACTGGGAAGTTGTTGATGGATGTTGTCTCGCGCGAAAAATTGGTTTCTTCCAAGTCCGATTTTCGCCGATTGATTGCCGAGGGGGCGGTTTCCAATGCCGAAACCAAAGAAAAAATCACCGACCCGTTTTTCAAAATTACCGACGATGTTATTATCCGCATCGGCCCACTTCGATTTTTGAAAATTGTTGTGGGTTGACCAAATTCGTTGAGGCACATATCGAGCGGAAACTTGGTAGGCGCGACGGCGCCGGACAGAGAAACCCGCCAGCAGGCGGGTTTCGTGTTCCGTGAGATGTGTGCCGAAAAAGAATTTTGGGGCACTCCACTAAAAACTCTCTTCGTCGCTCGTTGTTGGTTCAGTAGTTTCTTCTTCGTCGTCTATTCCCGTCCCGTCGCCGGGCGGAATACCCATTTCATCTGGGCTCATGATAATAATTATTTATTTTTTTAAACGACCGGCAGCGGATTTTAGACGCCGCGCTTAATTTGTAGCAAATTTAAAAATTCGCGCAACGGTGAATAAGTCCAAACTGTGGATAATTATTTTATAGAAAAACTTTTCCGGCAGGCGAGATGAGTCAGGCCAATAGCCACCGCGTCCATTTCGTCGTCACTGAACATTTTTTTATCCCCTCTTTTTTTTTGTTTCTTGTTAAACTCTGCTAATTTTGAAACCATATCAATCACTTGTTTTTTGTCGCCGCGGCCGTAACCGGTCACAGCGATTTTTACTTGGAGTGGTGTGTATTCAGCGACAACGAGGCCGGCCTCGGCGCCGGCGTTTAAAATCACACCGCGCGCCTCGGCAACTTTAAGGGCGGTTTTTTGATTAACATTGAAGAAAAGTTTTTCTATTGCCAATTCTGTTGGTTGCCATTTTTTTATAACACCATCAATTTTTTTACTGATTGCCGCCAGTCGTTCTTGGTGGGGCCAAGTTGCCAAAGTTTTAAAACAACAAGAAAAAACCACCAACGGCCTCGCGGCATCTTCAAGGATGGCGATACCTAATCTTTCATATCCAGGATCAATAGCAATAATGCGCATATGATTAAATTCCAAGCTCCAAAATCCAAATCACAAACAATGGTTAAAAATTAAATATTAAAAATTTGAAATTTGTTTGGAACTTGGAATTTGAGATTTGGAACTTACGCGAAGCCCTACTCCGCGTTGGTAAAAACTTCCTGCACTTCCTCGCAATTTTCCAAATCCTCCACCAACTTGTCCAATTTTTCCAAATCTTTTTTCTCTATCGGCACGGTCGTTATTGGTTGTAAGTTATTGGTTGTCGGTTCTTTTTTAAACACCCAAGAGGCCGAGCCGGGGGCGGCGATGGCGAAACCATTTTCACTCAGAACGTGTTTAACCTCTTGAGCGGCTTTATTGCGATTGTCGGTTAACGCCTTAATCATCAAAGCCACGCCGCCGGGTCCGTAGGCCTCATAAATAATTTCTTCCATTGCTACACCGCTATCGCCACCAGCTTTTTTAATAGCTCTCTCAATATTGTCGCCGGGCATGTTGGCCGCTCTAGCTTTTTCAATCGCCGCCTTTAGGCTGGGTTCACTGATGTTGCCTTTGGATTTTTTCGCTTCAGCGCTAATTAATTTGGCGAATTTGCCGAAGATTTTTGATTTATAGGCGTCAGTTTTTTCCTTTTGATGCTTGATTTGTGTCCAACGATTATGTCCTGACATTTTTTAGAAATTAGAAATTAGTAATTAGAAATTTCATTTGGAAATATGCTGATAACCTTTTGGAGTGACTAAGCGGCCCCTGGGGGTGCGTTCCAGAAAACCGATTTGCATCAGGTAGGGTTCATTGTATTCCTCAATAGTGCCGGTCTCGTCGCCTAAAGAAGCCGCTAGAGTGCCCAAACCGACCGGTCCGCCAGAAAATTTTTCGGCAATGGCTTTTAGAATCATTCGGTCTGATTGATTTAATCCCATTTCATCTATACCCAAAAGTTCCAAGGCCTTTCTGACAATTTCCACCCGCAGTTTTTCTTTTTTGATTTGGGCGAAGTCGCGGCATCGTTTCAAAAGATAATTAGCGGTGCGTGGGGTGTAACGGCTGCGGCGGGCGATTTCTTCAGCGGCTTCGCCGTCAATTGCCGTTGCTAGGATTTTTGCCGAACGAGCGACGATTTTTTTAATTTCTTCGTTGGTGTAAAATTCTAACTTAAACACTCCGCCGGAAAAACGCGAACGCAACGGCGAAGATACGCCGCCGATTTTGGTAGTGGCGGCGATTAAAGTGAACGGCGGCAGTTCCAATTGAATTGTCCGCGCCGACGGTCCCTTGCCGATGATAATGTTGAGCGAGCCGGATTCCATCGCCGGGTAAAGCACTTCCTCAATCACTTTGCTTAAGCGGTGAACTTCATCAATAAATAACACATCACCCGGCGAAAGATTAGTTAGAATGGAAGCGAGATCGCCGACTTTTTCAATGGCCGGTCCAGCCGTCACTTTAATTGATGTTTTGGCTTCTTTGGCAATCAAGTGAGCGAGGGTGGTCTTGCCTAGGCCTGGCGGACCGTAGAAAAGCAGGTGCTCTGGCGGATGATGGCGTTCGGCCGCTGCCCCTAACAAAATGCGCAAATTGTCTTTAATGTTTTCTTGACCAACATAATCGTTGAAATTATCGGGTCGCAGGGTTTGGTCCAGAAAACCTTCCTCAAAAATCGGCGCCGGCGAGATTTTTTCTTTTATTGACATAAATTATAAACTATGCTAAGCTTGCGGCAGTCCCCAAACGGGATTTTTCTTTGCCATAAATCTCTAAGCAATTAAGCCGCACAGGCCGATTGACCTTTTTAGAGGGCATTTTTGTTTTGCGCTTTGCGTATTTACTCAAACGCCCCTTATAAAAATCGTTTAACTTCTGATGTTTACATCGGAAGTATTGCTTAGAGATTTCTGGCAACGAACTTTCTTCCGATATTAGTCGGCGGCCAGATTTTGGTCAATTGACGATTTCTTGTTCCGTGTCTTGTTCTAAATCAACGACGCGAGCAAGCTCCTCCAGCGAAGTGACACCCCCCAAAACTTTAATAATACCGTCCTGTTGCATAGTCAACAGGCCTTGGGGTTTGGCTAACTTGCGGATTTCGCGGTCGCTGGGGTTTTCGTTGATTAATTTTTCAATTGCCTCGTCGGTTTTGATGCCTTCAAAGACGCCGATGCGGCCCCTGAAGCCGGTATGATTGCATTTGGCGCAACCGACCGGTTCGAAGGTTTGCCAATCTTTTGGCGCGGCCTCATTGGACGGCAGTGTCTTCAGTATTTTTTCAATCTTTTCTTTATCGATGGCGTTGGGTGGTGTTTTTTTCTTGCAAACAGGGCAAAGACGGCGCACCAATCGCTGAGCCATTGTCAAGGTGACGGCCGAGCCGAGAATTTTCGGATTGATGCCGAGATCGATGAGTCGCGGGTAAGCGCCGGCGGCGTCATTGGTGTGGAGAGTGGAAAAAACCAAGTGGCCGGTCAAGGAGGCGTTGATAGCGATATCAGCGGTTTCGTTGTCGCGAATTTCGCCAACCATTATCACATCGGGGTCCTGGCGGAGCGACGAACGTAAGCCGTTGGCAAAAGTGTATTCCTTGTCGTCGGTCTGGGTTTGGACGATGCCCGGCAAATGATACTCAATTGGGTCTTCAATGGTGATGATTTTTACCGCTGAGGTGTGGATTTTTTTCAAAAAAGCGTAAAGGGTGGTGGTTTTTCCGGAACCAGTCGGGCCGGTAGTCAAAATCATGCCGTTCGGTTTATTGAGTTCAAGAGCGATGACATCACGGAGTTTTTGATCCATACCCAATTCTTCAAAAGGTACGGCGATGGTTTTTGGATTTAACACTCGGAGTACGATTGATTCGCCGTAATTGCCGGGAAGGACGGAAGTTCTGATTTCGATGTCAACCTCACCGATTTTGACACTAAACCGTCCATCCTGGGCTTCACTTTTGATGTTGAGCTTCAAACCGGAAAGCAGTTTAATGCGCGATGAGAGTAAATTATAAGTATCGTGGTCAAAATTTAAAACATCATTTAGAACACCATCCAAACGGTAACGCATTCGGACATAAGATTCTTCCGGTTCAATGTGAATGTCAGAGGCTTCGGCGGCCAAAGCGCCGGCTAAAATAATTTCCATAATGTGCGACACCCGCAGACGTTGTTTTTCATCTATGGTTTTTTTAATCAAGACGGCCGTGTCTTTGATGGTTGCCAATTCCTTGGCCCGAATACTCACTTCTTCGCTGGAAATTTCCAAAGAACCGGCTTCGGTTCTTTTGGCGAACGACAGGTCTTGGTAGCGCCCCCAAGTTTTCTCTAAACTATCGTTGGAAATGATATAAAGTTCCGGTTCGTAGCCGTCATCTTTTAATTTTTGAATTAGTTGCGAAATGCCGGCTCTAATCGGAGAGAGCGCGCCGACGGCGACTTTTTTGCCGATTAAACTGAAGGGCGCGACTTTCAAATCGCGGGCAGTTTTTTCGTCTATCAATCGAAGAGCGTCGGTGGCAATAGCAACGCCAGACAAGTTGATATAAGGCACAGCGTATTTCGTCGACAAAGTTTGAGCTAAATCCTCTTCTTCTTTATGACGCACGCTTTCCAGTTTTTGCTTTTGTTTTTCCTCGTCAAATTGGATGGACATGGTTTTATTTTACCACGATTTGTTTTTGCTCGGAAATCTTCTTTCGCAAGACCGGAAAAATTCCCCAGCGGGGAATTTTTCCTTTCCGCTCGGCTCGCTCGCCCCGTCCTCTGGATTTGGAAAATCCAGAGGACGGGGCACCTTGCCCGCTCGCCTCCTCGCCGTCTTGCTCAAGAAATTTCCTCGCCAAAAATGGCTCAAAATAAGAGTTTTTGGGTATTTTGAGCATTTAAAATTTTTTCTGCTTGACAACTTTCCGATTTTCTGCTAACATATTGGGCAGTTCAAATAAACAGAAACTCGCTCTGCCGAAAGGTAGGACACAACACAGGAAACAAAGTGAACCTAGCACACAAAAAAAGCAAGTTGGTGAAAAGAATCAAGAAACTGAGCCACCGTTACGGTGGGGGTCACAACTATGTGTCCGCCGCGCGTGAGAGGTTGGAGAAGTTGCAGAAGTAATTCCAACTTCACGGTTTTCGGAGGATGTACCTTAACATCCTCCACTCAATTGAGTTCGTGAGCTTGCGTGTGCAAGAAGTCGCGGATTCATAGAGTTCGGAAAACAAAACACAAAAAACAGAAAGGCGGAAAGGCAGAAAATGAAAACAACGAAAGAAGTCAAAATACGGAATGTGGATGTTCGAACGGTCCTATCCCTTGCCATTGTCGTATGGCTGGTGTTCGCTCTCCTCGGGTGCTCGACGGTGCCGAAGGTGGTGAACACCTCCTCGCGCGCTGGATACCGGTACAGTCAGGATCCGGAAAGGAGGACCTTGAAGTATCGGGGTCCCGATTACAAAGAGCATCTCAAGGAGGTGCAGGCCGAGAATCTTCGGCACGAACGGGCTCTTGCGGATCTGGAGCATCGAGCCGAGGAAATTAAGGCAGCGAAAGAGTTAGGATTTTCTGTCCCGACCAACCCACCAGCTCCGGCGCCAGTTCCTACGGCATTAACCGAACCCCAGAAGAATTGGGGCAACGGTGGACAGCCGATTTCCTGGAGCCAAGCTACCGGGAATATGCCGACTTATCAGCCAGCGCCAGCACCACTACCACCGGCATCGTATGGATATGGCAATGGTTATGGCAACGGTGCCGTAAGAGTGTCGACGGGGAAGTTGTTTGGAATTATTCCTTACACTTCCACGAGTTGGTCGGCGACATACACCACACCGGCGTATGTGGCACCGACGATGGATGTTTACTACTCGTACCCATCCTACTCGGCTGGGTTTGAGTGGCAGAGCGGACGGCTTGTCCGTCACCGGACCTGGGGGCCAGGAAGGCAACAAGAGCGTCATCATCGTGGCCATCGTTAGGTGACGACGGCTGAAGAAGCGGATTTCGCAAGACGCGTTTGGAGAGTTCCAGCGCGTCTTTTTTATTTTTATGCCGATATGGCTTGATAACAATTTTTAGCAGATGTTAGCGATAGCAAATATCTGCTGGTTTTTATTTTTTTGCGCAAAAAGTGTTATAGTTTGTTTATGAAAATAATCAGTAGAAGTTTGGCGGAAACGGAAAAGTTTGCCCAAGATTTTGTGGCAAAATTGATACCTAAAAAAGACGAGGCCACTTTGGTCGCGCTTTCAGGCGAACTTGGTTCGGGCAAAACAACTTTCGTTCAATGTGTCGCTCGCACTCTAGGCGTTCAGGAAAATATCACCAGCCCCACCTTTGTAATTATGAAGAAATTTTCAATTTTCAATTTTCAATTTTCAAATCTCTATCACCTAGATGCTTACAGATTAGAAAGAGGAGAAGAACTGGCCAAACTTGGTTTGGAGGAAATCGTCGCTGAACCAAGAAATTTAATTTTTTTGGAATGGCCGGAGAATGTTAAAAATGTTTTGCCGAAGGATATCCCGAAGATTAGTTTTGAGTTCATAGATGAGAATACCAGAAAAATAGTTCTCTAAAATACACTTATAATTTTCCATGGGGAATAATAAGCATATACGGTAAACCAATCGATTATAAACTGTTAGTTGCGAATTAAAACGCGAATTAAAAACCAGTCATTTTTTCTTTTTTAATAAAGGGGTAGAATACGATTATGACTGATAAGAAAAAACGTCTGGTGCTTTTGGACGCCCACGCCATAATTCATCGTGCTTATCACGCCCTACCGGATTTTGCGACCGCCAAAGGCGAGCCAACAGGTGGATTATATGGCTTGGCGGCGATGCTCATAAAACTGATTGCCGATTTAAAACCGGATTATCTTGTTGCCGCTTACGATTTGCCGGGTCCGACTCATCGCCATGTCGCCTACGAAGGCTATAAAGCCCAGCGGCCGAAAGCCGAAGGCAATTTAATTAACCAATTAAAACGCTCCCGCGATATTTTTGCCGCTTTTAATATTCCCATTTACGACTGTCCGGGTTTTGAAGCTGACGATATTCTCGGCACGATTGTCCAAAAGTTACAAGTTATAAGTTACACGTTACAAGAGATTGAAATAATTATTGCGTCAGGAGATATGGATACGCTACAGCTTGTTTCCGGCGATAAGGTGCTGGTATTTACTTTGCGTAAGGGAATTTCCGACACGATTTTGTATGACGAAAAAAAAGTTTTGGAACGATTCGGTTTTGGGCCGAAACTTCTGCCTGATTACAAGGGTTTGGCTGGTGACCCGTCGGACAATATTATCGGTGTTTCGGGTATCGGTGAAAAAACGGCAACCAATTTAATCGTAAATTTCGGCGCCATTGAAGAAATTTATGAAAAATTGCGGCAAGATAAAAAAGTTTTTGCCGAAGCGGGCATCAAACCGAGGATTATTGAACTTTTGGAAAAAAACGAGGAGGAAGCATTGTTTTCCAAAACCTTGGCAACCATCAGAACCGACGCGCCGATTGATTTTAAATTGCCGGCGCAAAACTGGCGCCAGTCGGTTGATTTGGGAAAAGTTAAAAGAATTTTCAATGAGTTAGAATTTCGGACACTGGGGGCGAGGTTTGAACAGATGTTGGGTGGTAGCAAGATACCTGCCCGTCCGTTAGGCGAGGCTTCCTTAGCTGCTGAAGCTTCAATAGCTTTAAAAACAGATAAATTCTCAAGAGAGGAAGAAATAGAATTGGGAGTAATGGTTTGGTTATTGAATTCGGCCAAGACCGACCCCAAACCAGAGGAAATTTTAGAATTTACTAAAACCAAAAAAGCCGATGAAGCCCGCCAGATTTTATTTGAAGAACTGAAAAAGAAAAATTTGCTGAAAATTTTTGAGGAAATAGAAAAACCGCTTTTGCCGGTGGTGAAAGAGATGAATGAACGAGGAGTTTTGTTGGACAAAAATATTTTTAAAAAATTATCAGAAAAATATCGGGCGCGGCTGGCTGAATTGGAAAAGCAAATTTGGAAACTGGCCGGCGTTAATTTTAATGTTAGTTCTCCGAAACAGCTTGGCGAAGTGCTTTTTGTCAAATTGGGCTTGAAAGCCAAGAATCAGAAAAAAACCGCAAAAACTGGAATGCTTTCCACCAAAGAATCGGAACTGGAAAAGTTACGCGAAGTCCACCAGATTATTCCTTTGATTTTGGAGCATCGCGAATTGGCGAAATTGCTCGGCACCTATATTGTTCCGCTGCCGGCGTTGGTGGATAAGACCGGACGATTGCACACCACTTTTATTCAAGCCGGAACAACTACGGGCAGAATGGCTTCGCGCGAGCCCAATCTTCAAAATATTCCCAACAAAACCGATGTTGGGCGAGAAATCAGGGAAGGTTTTGTGGCGACACCTGGTTTTGAATTGGTGAGTTTTGATTATTCACAGATAGAGTTGCGAATTGCCGCTTTTTTGTCGGGCGATAAAAAATTGATTGAAATTTTCAAAGCCGGCGCTGATGTTCACGCGGCGGTAGCTTCGCGGGTTTTCAATGTGCCGTTGGATGAAGTTTCTAAAGAAATGCGCCGGCGGGCGAAGGTCATTAATTTTGGCGTGATGTATGGCATGGGGGTAAACGCTTTGCGGCAACAATTAGGCACGGACAGAAAAGAGGCGCAAAAATTTTACGAAAATTATTTTCAAACCTTCGTTGGTTTAGCAAAATATCTGGACGAAACCAGAGCAGCAGCGGCGCGACGGGGCTTCACCGAGACCTATTTTGGTAGGCGGCGCTACTTTGAAGGTTTCAAATCACCCCTTCCTTTTATTCGCGCCGCCGCTGAACGGATGGCTATTAACGCGCCGATTCAAGGGACAGAAGCGGATGTCATTAAAATCGCGATGGCGCAGGTGGCTGAATTTTTGCGCAAGGAAAAGTTGTTGGAAAAAGTTTTTCTCCTGCTCCAAGTTCATGACGAATTGGTCTATGAAACCGCCGAAAATTTGGTCAGCGCGGTAGCGCCGAAAATTAAAGAAATTATGGAAAATGTCCTGCCGCTTTCGGAAACCAAGGAAGTGCCGATTGTCGCCGATGTGTCAGTGGGCGACAATTGGGGTATGATGAAAAAGTTCGGGTAAGCATTTTTACAATTTTGCCGAAATAAGAATTTAAATATGTTGTACTTAATTTATGGAAATGATTTTGAAAAAGCGCGAGGTAAAGCGCGAGAGCTGATTGCTGATTTACAAAAAAGGAAACCTAATGCCGAAGTTTTTCGGCTGGAGGATGAAATGGTCAGTGCCGGAAAATTAGACGAGTTGAGTGGCGGGCAAGGGCTCTTTGAAAGAAAATATATCGTTTTCGCCGACAATGTTTTTCGTTCAGCGGAAGCCAAAGAAATCGTTCTTAAAAAACTTAAATCACTGGCCGATTCCGAAAATGTTTTTATTTTTCTGGAAGATGAGTTAGGCAAAGCTGATTTAAAAGAATTAGAAAAATTTGCCAAGAAAGTTCAGAAATTTTCCGGCGCGACAAATAAAGAAAAACCCTTTAATGTTTTTTCTTTGACAGAAAAATTGGGCCGGCGGGACAAGAGGGGACTTTGGATTCTTTATCAAAAAGCGTTGGCCGAAGGGCTGGCGCCGGAAGAAATTCACGGTATTTTATTCTGGCAAATTAAAGCGATGCTGGCGGCGGTTTTGGCGAAAACCGCCGAGGAGTCGGGTTTGAAACCTTTTGTTTTTCAAAAATCACGAGTTTTTGCCAAAAATTATTCCCTCGCCGAGCTCAAAAATTTATCATCAAAAATGGTTGCTGTTTATCATAATTCTCGTCGCATCGGCCCTGATTTGGATGTTGCCTTGGAACGCCTGATTTTGGAGATTTGAATTCCGCCCAGTAGGAATCGAACCTACGACCTCTCGCTTAAAAGGCGATTGCTCTACCAACTGAGCTATGGGCGGTCAAGAATTTAAAATGTAAAAATCAAAATGAAAAATTTTAATCTCCAGACAAATATAACAGAGAAAATATCAAAAATCCAGTTTTGTTAATTCCCCCTTTGAAAAAGGGGGTGCCCCGATGTCCATCGGGGCGGGGGATTTTCTGTTTTTTAAAATCCCTCCTCCCGCCTATGCGGCGGGATACTCCCTTTTACAAATGGAGATTTTATAATGGCCAATCAAAAGCGAGGGCGCCGGGGCCGGTGAGCAAGAGCGAAAGATTGATTGCCAAAAGCAAAAGATAGAAACTGACTTTATTCGGCAGGGCTGACGGTTTTTTGATTTTGAGGGCGATGGCAGCGAGAGACATTACCGTCAAGGTTAAGGCGGCCGCTTGGGTTAAAAATCCAACCAACAGAAAACCGCCAGCGATGAGTTCCAAAATACCGACAATTAAAATGATTTGCCCGGCGGATTTTATGCCCGCTGATTCAAAATGAGCAACCCATTCGGTCTTGCGAGTAAAAGTTTTTTGATAACCGCCCAAGACGAAAATTAAAGCAGCAACCAGCCGGATAATTGTTGGTCCGAAAAAGGAAAAGTTGAAAAGGAAAGGAAAAATGCTTAGCATAACAGTGTGATTGTACCACACCTTAATGTAAAGTTGAAATATCAAAATGAAAAATGACAATTCAAAAAGAAAAAATTTTAAGATTTTACACTATAATTTTTAATTTTGATTTTTGCATTTTTCATTTACGTTTTTGACAGCCAATGTTACATTTTGGATATGGTGGGGGACAAGGAGATACTTATGGTTTTAGACAACATCCGGAGCGCGCATAATGCGGGGGCGATTTTTCGAACGGCTGATGCCGTTGGCATCGCCAAGATTTTTTTGGTTGGGACGACACCCTGTCCGTTGGACAGGTTTAAGCGCGTTCAAAAAGAGATTGCCAAGACCGCGCTTGGGGCGGAGCGGGCGGTGGCTTGGGAATGGCGGAAAGATTTTCCGACCTTGGTGCGCGAGCTTAAAAAAACCGGTTTCAAAATTATCGCGGTGGAGCAAAATAAAATAGCAATTGATTACAAAAAAATTAAATTGCCCCCGAAAACGAAAGTAACTTTCGTTTTCGGGGGCGAGGTCTTGGGCATTCCGCTGGCCCATTTGAAACTTTGCGACACTGTCGCTGAAATTCCGATGCGCGGCAAAAAAGAATCGCTCAATGTCAGCGTCGCCGCCGGAATCGCGCTGTTTCGGATTTTAGGAGTTTAAGTAAATGAAGCCGCAGTAGCAAAATTTTTTCTGCCCCCTCCCCGCCATGGTTGTGAGATGGATATCAGATATCAACAAAATGTGGATATCTGATATCCATCTCACAACAAAGAAAGAATTTGGTCTTTTCCTAATACGACACCGAATCAATCAGTTTGCCGTTTTGATCTAAAAGTTCAATAGTCTCGCGTTTGCTTTTCCAAAGCGTTTCGTCGCGCGATAAATAAATTCGCCAATTGGCTTGATAGAAACCCTTATCATTTTTATGAGCTTGGACGCAATAGCTGTAAGTGGTTTTTTCAATGAGGAAATTGTTGCACTCCGGCGACAATTCCAATTCGCCGGTGGTGAAAGTTGTGCAGGTTGGAAAATTTTCAATATAATCCAAGCACTTGTCGTTTAAGTTGTTGGGCGCTTTGGGCAACGGTTCATTGCGAACGGCTGGACAGTCGCTGTATAAGTAAGGAGTAAAATTTTGATTTTTTGCCAAATAACCCAAACATTTATTAACTCGTAAGGAAACGCCCAAAGGCGAGCGGCCGGTAACAATATAAGCGGTTTCGCCTGGGCCAAGATAAATATCCTGTGGCGAATTAATCGTGCCGGAGAAATACAGATAGACGCCCCGGCCGATTTCAACTTTAACGCCGGTAATTGCGCTTTTGAGAGTCAAACCGGTGAGGCGGATTTTTTCGGTGATGCCCGATTCGGTTTGAATGGAAAGATATTCCTGGTCGGCGGCGTCTTTGTCGCCGTAACCATAATAAGTGGAGCGATCATAGCCAAGGCGAATTTTGCCCTTGAATGACGAAAAGGCGGAATTGGTTTCCGGCGAAATGTTTTCATTTGAATTTGGTGATTGGCCGCCAATCGGAGTGTTTATTTCGGGAAGAGGGAAGAAATCGGTGGTTGAAGGAAAAAGATTCAGAGAGAAAAAATTAGAAAAGAATGAGCCGATAGATTTGTTTTTGGTGTTGGGGTCTCGCGCCGGCGGTAAATTCTCTGTAAAGTTTTGTCCGGAGTCGCTTTTGCTGCCAACCAAGAACCATACCCCGCCACCAACAATGACAGTAAAGATTATGAAGAAAAGGATGGTGTTTTTGGGAGTCATAAGAAAAGTTTAAAATTAAAAGCGTAAAATGTAAAGTTATTTGCGAATAGTTAATATTTTTTTTGATGAACTGGGCAAAAATGGGCGCTTCGGCTGGCGATTTTTATTCGTTTGATGATGCCGCGGCAGTTTGGTTTTGAGCAATGTTCGCCTTCGCGGCCATAGGCGCGAGTTTTGTTTTGAAAACGCCCGCGCTGGCCGAGAATATTGCGATAATCCGATTCGGAATCGCCGCCGATTTTGATTGAATATCGGAGAATTTTCCGCATCGCTCCATACATTTTTTTGATTTTTGCCGGTGGAATTTTTTCCACTTTTTGGAGCGGGTGGACACTGATATGCCAGAGTATTTCGTCGGAATAAATGTTGCCGATGCCGGCGATGATAGTTTGGTCCATTAAGACCCGCTTGATTTTGCCGTTAGGTTTTTTGAACAGCCGTTCTTTGAATTTTTCCCAAGTGAAATCCGGCGCGAGTGGCTCCGGTCCAAGATTTTTCAAGTCCGGCGATTTTTCAAGTTTATCAGTGTCCACCAGCGTCACTTTGGCAAATTTTCGTAAATCCGACAGGGCCAAATCTTTTCCATTTGATAGGTTAAATATGACGTGAATAAATTTGTTTTTGTTTTCATTAGAAATTTTTTTGTATGTTCCATACAAAAGCGAGCCGGTTAATTTCATGTGGACAAGAATCGTTTGCTCGCCGGAGAGATGAATCAAAACATTTTTACCGCGTCGCGAGGCGCTCAAAATTTTTTTGCCAATTACTGCCACGCGAAACTTTCTGAAAAATTTCTTATCCTTGATATTTGGTTTGCCGACATGAAATTCCGAATAATAATCAGTCCAGACATCTTTAATCACCAAACCGCGGACATAACGGTTCAAACCATTGACCGTCGTTTGCACTTCAGGCAATTCTGGCATATTTTTCCAATTCTTCTCTTGCCACTTCTTCGTCGTCCCAGGGAATTTTACTGCCGCGCGGACTCATAATAAACGGGTCGGTGCCCTTGCCCGTAATCAAAACGACTGCGTCGTTTTGATTACGGGCACCCGATCCACCAACGGGCGGATTTAGGGTGCCGTTCGCGAATCGAAGGGCTTCTCTAATGGCCTCCCTTCTGTCCATAATAATTTCCGGCTTATGCCGGCTAAAACCTTTTTCCATATCAGCGAGAATCGCGCGAGGGTCTTCGTCGTAAGGGTCTTCATTGGTTAAAATTATTTCATCGCAAAATTCGTCGGCAATTTTGCCCATAGCTGGCCGTTTCCATTTGTCGCGGCCGCCGCCGGTATTGCCCAAAACGCAAATCTTTTTTTTATTGGGAAATGCTTGATAAATTGCGCGAAGCGAATCGGGTGTGTGGGCGTAATCAACCACCACCTCAAATTTGTCGGTTTTTATAATCTGTGCCCGGCCTTTTATTTCTTCAACTTTTTCAATCGCTCTTTTAATCGCTAAAGTAGAAATTCCCAATACTTTACCGAAATTGGCGGCGGCGAGAATGTTATTGATATTGAAAATTCCGCGCAGGCGCGAGGTTATTTTCTCGCCATCAAACATCATTTCCAAACCATCTGATTTTAGGCCGTAAAGTTTGGCGTCTTCCAATTGATAGGGAACTTTATTTTGCACATTAACCACTAAAAATTTCGCGCCCTCTTTGTCGTCTATGTTGGCAATTATTGTTTTGTTTAATTTTGGTGATTTTTCCAAAGACCGGGCAATGGAAAGTTTAGCGTCGCGATATTTTTCGTAAGAGCCGTGCGATTCAATATGTTCCGGCGCCAGATTGGTGAAAATCAGCGAATCCAAGTCAATAAATTTGTGCCGGAATTGCCGGGCGCCCTCGCTGGTTATTTCCAAAATCACCCAATCGCAATTTTCTTTTACCGCCTGTCGCAAAAATTTCTGGACAAAAAATCGGCCGGGCATAGTCATTTTGAAAAAATTGCGCGCTGTCCGCTCGCCGATTTTGAAGCGGATAGTGGAAGCCAGCGCCGTTTGATAACCGGCTTCTTCCAAAATTGCGTTCACTAATTCACAAACCGAACTTTTACCTTTGGTGCCGGTAACGGCAATTACTTTAATTTTTCGGGAAGGGAAGCGATAAATGATTGCCGCCAGCATTGCCAGCAGCCAGTGATAGGCCGGCTGAAAAAATACAAAAATTCTTTCGGGTATCAATTTTTTGGCTAGAAATAAGAGTTTATTCACATCCAAATGATAGCGGTTATTATAGCCATTTTCTACTTGACTTAATTATTCATATATGCTATCCTATTAGCGGTCCTTTGAAAACAAGCGGATAAGTTTTCTTTTACCGCCCACCTAAGGTGGAGCGGATGATAAAAGAGAATAAGTCCAAAAAGAAAAAGGAAAAACATGAAAGCATCAGAATTCGGTTGTAGTGAAGCCCATGAGCTGGCAATTACTTGTGCGAAAACAGGGTGGGAGATCATTGACTTCACAACGCTCGCCCAAAATGAGTCACTATGCCAGACGGTACTTGGTGTCATCAGGAATAGCGGTTTCCCAAAACGGATGAAAATCTCTCCCAAGGAAGCCCAGTGGTGGCAGGAATACTACCTCGACAACTACAACATCGCTGCCGATTTCAGCGAACTCCAAGTGCCCGCACCTGCGGATTACCCGACCCGTCTCATTGTTATGCATGAGGCGATTGCCAACAAATGCAATCCCATCGCTTCGGTCTACAAGAAGCGCTGTGTCGACAAAGGTTTCTATTGGCGGCAGTTCAACGACAATCTCGACTCGGTGGTTACTCGCCACGCCCGGAGCGGCACCTATGCCATCAGGGTCCGGGATACGCAGGAAGCCGAGTTTGGCAATGTCAACGGAGAAAATCTCTCTTCCCAGCAGATCTGGGACCGAAGCATCGCCACGACAACATTGCCCGAGCGGCTCATCGACGGTGATACCTATCTCTTGAAGACAGGCAAACACCTTGACCGGAAAGTGATCACACTCTGTGCCGGTTCGCGTACCGCGAGTGGCAATGTTCCGAGTGTTAATTTCGACTCGCCCTCTCGCAAGGTCTCTGTCAGCTACTGGTATCCGCACTATGACTGTGACTACTTGCGTTTCCGCCTAGAAATTTCTCGCCGAAAGGACTACCAAAGTCCTTTTTGCGTTAGGAAACTAAGCCATCCGCTTGTCATTTTTGAAATTTCCACCGCTTGTTCTGCTAGCCGAAGATAAATTTTTTCATTGATAATGTTAAGCTCGCTCTCTGTGCGGATCAGATTTTTCAGGACAGAGATTTTGATTCTCAATGTTTCCAGGGGGATATTTTTTGTTTGAGGTGGGCAAAACTTGGCTTCAATTGCTAAAGCTAGGCATTGGATACATAAGTTATCAATTTCTTTATGAATACCAAGTTTGTCTCGCTTGTTTAATTTTTCGCCAACAGTATAGATATTTTTATGCAAAAGCCTGATTTTCAAAATAATGGGCAAATCGCTGGGGGGGGGGCGTCATAGTTGTGATTTTTATGATGTAATTTCGCTCGATAATTTATTTGCGGCCTGGCGAGATTTTCGGAGAGGGAAAAGAAGGAAACCCGATGTCGTTGCTTTTGAGCTTAACCTGGAGGATAACATTTTTGAATTACATCGCAAATTGGTGGAGGGAAATTGGCGGAATGACCCCTATGTTGTTTTTAAGGTAGACGATCCCAAACCAAGAATTATTCATAAAGCGAGTGTTCGCGACCGAGTTTTGTTTCAAGCGGTTTATCACAAGCTATACCAAGTCTTTGACCCGAGTTTTATTCACGATTTATATTCGTCGCGGTTCCAAAAGGGAACACACTCTGGGGTAAAAAGGTTCGTTGTTTTTGCTCGGAAAGTTTCAATGAATCACAGAAGCACGAGCTTTGTCTTGAAATGCGACATCAAGAGGTTTTTTGATTCAATTGATCATCAAATTTTACTCTCGTTGATTGCAAGGAAAATAAATGACAGAAAGTTGCTATTCCTTGTTAAGAAAATCGTTTGCTCTTTTGAGTATTCGCATAGGAAAGGTTTGCCGTTAGGCAATGTTACCAGTCAGCTATTCGCTAACATTTATCTGAATGAGCTTGACCAGTTTATTAAACATGAATTAAAAGCAAGATATTATATTCGTTATTGCGATGATTTTGTGATTTTACATCAATCGCGCGAGATTTTATTGGAGTGGGCGGAGGAAATCAAAAAGTTTTGTCGGGAATTTCTTTTGTTGGATTTACATGACCGAAAGACAATAGTTCGGAAGATTCACCGGGGAACGGATTTTCTTGACTATGTGGTTTTGCCCCATCGGGTGGTTTTGCGGACAAGAACTAAAAATAGAATGTTTAGGATGATAAATAATAGAAACTTGTTTTCCTATCTGGGGCTTTTGTCGCATTGTGAAAGTTGGAGATTAAAACAAAGATTGATGGAAAAATTTTTCGCGGTATGAGTTTTTTTAAAAAATTTAAAATCTTGTTCATTTCCCTAAAATTTTTATTCAAACAAATCGGAATGAGTGCCGATGTCAATTATGCTTAAGATCTTGAGTTTCTCATCAATTCGATAGATGAACAATAAGTTATTGTTGAGGTGGCATTCGAAGCAGTCAGAAAACTCACCTTGTAATTTATGATTTCTATACTTTAGTTCCAGCATTTTACCGCAAGACAAAGTGTCAATTACTTTTTGCAATTCGTTATCATCAAAAGAACCTGACCGTAGGAGATTTTTTAATGACCTCCGATACTGTTTTGTTGGTCTGGTGATATACATTTATCACTTATCCTTAAGAATATCAACATGCATTTCTTGAGCCGTTGCATAACTTTTCCCCCCCTTAAGGGTTTCAGCAATTTCCTTTCGATAGATGCTGGCGCGGCGCAATTTATGGCCAGTTCCAGTGGCGGTATAGAAGGGGATAGAGTCGGTAGTGGCAACTTGTTCCAGAAACATTTTGACACCAGCAGACAAGTCCAAACCGAGCGAACGCAGAGTTTTTTGCGCCGCCCTTTTGGTTTTAGGGTTGATGCGAATTGATAAGGTTGAAGACATATTTTTATTATTTAATGTTAATGATCTTTATTCTAGCAGATGTAAGGACATTGTCAATACAGCTACCGGCCTAGGATTTTTAACGCTGCTTTGACGCGCTCGCCGGCGCCGATGACCAGTTGAGGTACTTTTTTGAGCGCTTCGCGGGCTTCACTTTGTGAATAGCCGAGTGAGCGCAAGGCCTCCACCGCGTCCACTTCATCGGAAATACTCGCCCCTTCTTCCAAGACGCCGATTTTATCTTCCAGTTCGCGGACAATTCGGTCGGCGGTTTTTTTGCCGATACCAGAAACTTTGGTGAGATAGGAAGTGTCGCCGGAAGCCACTGCCTTGCGAATAGTTTCTGGACTGGCAACATTCAAAATTGCCACAGCGGTTTTCGGTCCGATGCCACTAATGCCAATGAGCAATTCAAAAAATTCCAAGGTCTCTTTATCGGTAAAACCGTAAAGTGTCAGTGCATCTTCGCGGACGGCGAGGTGAGTAAATAAAGCGACCGCCGCGCCTTTTTTGGCTTTGGTCAAAGTATCGCTGGCGCTGAAGACCCGCAAGCCCACACCGCTGACCTCCACCACCAGCGATTTTCGATCTTTGCCCGTCACTATTCCTTTAAGCGAGGAAATCATAAAGACATGATATCACGAAACTTGTAACATATAACTTGTAACATAAGTTTGCGTTTTCTTTGAGTTCTTGCTAGGATTTTTCTTGTCTTAAGTTACATGTTATAAGTTGCGAGTTACAAGATTATGGCGATAACCAGTTCAGCAAAAAAAGCAATCCGAGTAGCCGCCCGAAAGCGGGTTTTTAATTTGCGCCGAAAAAATGCTGTTACCAATGCCGTCAAAAAAATCAAGCGGCTGATTAAAGAAAAAAAAAACAAAGAAGCCCAAACGCTTTTGCCAATGGTTTACCAAGCGATAGATAAGGCCGCCAAAACCAAATTTTTAAAGAAAAATACCGCTGCCCGCAAAAAATCTCGGTTGGCGAAACTTATTAATAAAGCTATCTAATCTCCCCGGTTGGAATTGAACCAGCATTTCTTCCTTCGCAGGGAAGTGTCCTATCCGTTGAACGACGGGGAGTCCTAACAGCTAAAAGCTATCAGCTAAAAACTAATTCGTCAAAAACCCAACGCTTCCATAATTTTTTGGGCCAAGGGCTCGTGGAGTTCTTCCTCGTTGATATATTGAGCAAGAAAATCTTTGACTGTTTGCGACTCGGTATCGCCGAGCGGAATGACAATTAGCATCGCCGTAAGGTTTTTTGATTTCAGGAGCAGCCGAACATCGGCGGGATTTGTTTCATCAAGCCAAAAAGATTCCAATGATGAAAAAGGATAAACCACTTGGCCGGCAACGACGGCGGTTTGTTTGATGGTAAACTGAATAAGCCGGGGTTTTCTGACCGCTTGGAGAATCAAAGCGAAAGCGGCGATAATTATCAGAATGCCGAACAAAAAATTTTTGAACAGGATGGCGGTAATAGCAAGTGAAACAGCGACAATGCCGATAGCCCAAAACCAATCGCCGCTGCGGGCGCGCAGTTGATATTCAAGAGTTTGCCAGGCGATAGTTTTTTTGGTTTCCATCCCGTTAGAAATTTAACCAATGTTTAATTTTAACAAATAACGCTCAACCCCATTAGATTTCTAGTGTGATTGCCAATAATTGTTTGGCGACTTTTACAATATCAAAAAAGCCGGCAAATTGGAATTCAATTAAGAAGACGATGAGGCAAATGGCAGCCGAAAAAAGACACCAAGTACACCATTGTTTCAAAACGAAAGCTTGGATACCGGTCAGGTAAATTGAAAAAAGCAGGGCGACAGTGGTGAGTTCGAGCAGCACCAGCGCCGCGCCGGGCGAATGCAGGCCTGGCGCAACTTGGAAAGCGCCGTAGGTTAGGACGATAATGGTGTAATAAATCGCGCCGACGGTCTCTAAAGGAATACGAAAAAGTTGAGAATATTTGCTGTAAATTACCGGGTCACAATCAGCGCCAATAGGGCAAATCAACGGGTGGCCGTATTTTTTCTTGCGGTGAATCAAATTGGCGATTGATAATCCGCCGAAGGCCGTAATCGTTATTATCACGTAGAAGTAAATACTCATGCTAGACATTATACCAAATTCATAAAAAATTAACCAAGCCCCAGTTCTAACTCTAAGCGCAACACTTCTCTCCGCATTTCCGCTTCTCCAAAATTGCGTAGTCCTGTGTTGTGGGCGATGCAGGGCTTGAACCTGCGACCTTTCGAGTGTAAATCGAACGCTCTAGCCAACTGAGCTAATCGCCCAAAATCTTATTCACCATTAAAAAGGGTTTGTTATCAGAATTTGGTTTTTCTAAATTCATATGATTAAACCTTTTTATTGTCCCCTCGGGGTGAATTGAACACCCATCAGCGGTTTAGAAGTCCGCGGTTCTATCCATTGAACTACGAGGGGGTCATTTTAATATAACCGTCTTTGACCATTTTCTCAATATAATCCTTCCTCTTTAACTTTTTCAATTTCCGTTCAATCTTCCGCGAGCACTCAAGCGTTTCGTATTCCTGGGCAAGAACAAGGGCTGGATTAATCAGTCGTTAATTATTTTGACGGGTCGGCGAAGCGCGGCTTGGTGGTTTTGATTTCATTGAACTTTTGTTTTCGCTCGGCGAAATATTCCACCGTCGCATCAAGCTTGGCCCGGTCAAACAAAACAGCGGTGGAAGTTGCTACTACTAAACGTTTCGCTGTGTTACCTTTCCGGTAACTGGAAAACTGGTAAAAAGCCAACGCGATAAAAACTATCGACAAGACAGCAAAAACCGAGACAATCACCAACCAATCAGCGGCGCTGTCATTGCCAAAATGATAACGGTTTTCCCATAACAGCCGATATTTTTTCAAAATTTTTCCGAAAAAATTCATAAGCAAAAATTATTTTTTAAGCTGAAACGCCTTGATTAAAATTTTCGTTTCCCAATCAACTTTCTCCGGTTTGGTGATGGCCACATCCGCCAAGTCCAACCGGTAGGGCGCGTTTTCCAGAAACGACAAAAAATTCATCGTCGGCGACCAGTTACCAGTCACTTCGCCGCGCAAAATGATTTGGTCCTTGAAATCGTCTTTGGCCTGATCGACCCCCAACGAGACAATTGTAAAATTAACACCGGCGGCGCGCGCCAATGATTCCAAGTATTCTACAAAGTCAACGGTCTGGTCGGCGCCGACGAAATAAGAGTCAATTTGCCGACGGGCAGTTTCGGTATCATTGACCAACTTTTCCAAAGCGCCGGTGATTTCATTTTTTTTAAGTTGTGATTCAATGTCGCCACGGATATAGGAGGTTTCGTCATTGGCCGCGCTGGCCGAACGCCAGAACCAGACATAAGCCGCCGCGGCAGTCACCGCCGCGGCGGCGACCAAAACAAACAGAAAAATTTTTGAGCGGTTATTTTTCATTTTGGACTAAGGTTAAAGAAAACTCTATATTCCGGCCTTTGGCAAAACTAGACACCGGCACATTGATACTGGAAAAAGACGGCTCGGTTTGAAGTTCTTTAACAAAAGCGACAATCGCTTCCCGACTGGCGGCGACGCCGGTCAAAGCCATCGCCACCGACCGACCGGCGGCGTCCGCTTGCGGATGATAAGTCAAACCAGTGATTTTCACGCCGGCCGGCCGGCGAACTAAAATTTCTTTTACCGCCGCCGTTAAAGACGGAGCCGGTTGGAATAATAAAAAATCAACCCTTTGGTCCGCTGCCTCCAAAATTTTATAAACCTTTTCGCCGCCGTCCGCTTGGCGCAAATTTTTAAGCGAAACCAAATTTGCCTTAAGCTCCGCTTGCTTGGCCTTGATCAAAATATATGATGGTAAAAGCAAACCGCAACCAAGAAGCAAACTCGCCAAGACCGCACCGGTTAAACCAGCCAAAAAGCGATAAAAGTAATTACGCTGGTTTTCTATTTTTTCTTTTGGCGGCAAGAGGTTCATAAAAAAATTTAAGCGCTGGGACGGCGCAGAGCCAGACCGATGGCGGCGGCATAACCCAAAGAATCACTAAATTGAATCGACGGCACATAATCGTCAAAAGAAAAAGTGTTAGCCCAAACATTGCCCACTGTTACTGGCAAATTAACACTAGCGCTAATATATTCCCTGAAACCGTTGATGCTTGAATCGCGACCGCAAAGAATTATCAATTCGATTTTGTTTCCGGTGCCACCATCGGCCAACACTCGGTGCTCTCTCCAATAAACCAACAGCCGATTGATCTCGTCGCGTAACACGGAAAGCGTGCCGAGCAAGGAAGAAAACTTTTCGATATTGCCGTCGGCTTCCTTGTCGGTCGTTGTGATTGATTTTCTTAAGGCGGAAGAGAAGGTGTTGCCGCCGATATTCAAAGTGGAACTGTATTGGACGACATTGTGACCAACAATTGCCAAACCGGTGGAAACGCCGCCGAAATTGATGATTAAGACCGTCCTCTGGTCGCCCTGACGAATAAGTGAACGAGCCACCGCTTGCGGTTCAACTTCCAAAGAGAGCGGTTTGATACCGGCGACTTCCAAAACACCAACAAAATGAGAAACGATTTTCTGCGACAAAACCGCTACTCCAATATCCAACGAGTCGGTTTTAATTTTTGACGGCCCGATTAATTCAAAATCAAATACCGCCTCGTGGGAGGCAATCGGCACGAATTCTTCCAAATGCAAATCCAAATTGCCGCGGATATATTTTTCAGCCATCATTGGCACTTCGGTCTTAAACAAAAAAGCTTTCTCTTCCGGTACGGAAACCGCCACATAAGGGGTTGGCCAACCCTTTTTCAACTCTTTGAGGATTTCAATAATTTCTTTGGCTCTGGCGATATCACCACCCAAAAGAGCGCCGGCCGGCAGTAGCCGTTCCCCGTAAATAATCGGCTTCAAACCACCATCGTCAAAATGCTTGAGTAAAACAAACCTAACGGCTTGGTCGGAAATCGCCAAACCGACGGCCGGCTGGGCCAAAAAACGCGGCGTCGGAAAATATTTTAAAAATCCGTTCCCAATCACCTGTTTATTATACAACTTTCAACGGCGGAGGCGAAAGAGTCCGGGTAGAACTGAAATAATGATTATCAGCAAAACAATCGGCAAAATATACTGGTCAATACCCGGCACCGTCCGGCCCAGAAAATAGCCGGTGAGAATAAAGCCGAAAGACCAAACCAGACCGCCGGCCACGTTGAAAACAATAAAAGTCCGATACTTCATCAAACCGATACCGGCGGCAATCGGCGCGAAAGTTCTGACAATCGGAACAAAGCGTGCCAAAAAAATCGCCGGCGCGCCGCGTTTTTCGTAAAAGAGCCGCGCCTTCTCGGCATAGCGTTTTTTGAAAAAGAAAGAATCATCACGGGTAAAAAACTTTTCGCCGACCGCCTTGCCAAAAGCATAACCAACCGAATCGCCGGCGACTGCGGCGAAAAAACAACCCAGCGTTAGCCAACCAATCGGCAAAATTCCCTGCGACGCCAAAAAACCGGCAGTAAAAAGCAATGAATCACCAGGAAAGAAAAAACCGAAAAACAAACCCGATTCGGCAAAAACAATGATGATTACGCCGATTAAACCAGCGGCTTTTATCAAAAACATTGGCTCCAAAAATTCAAAAAAGGTCATTTGACTTTGTATCATATCACACCATTTATTATCCCCAATGCACCATTGACATTTGAAAGTGGATTTGCTATACATTGAATTAGTTAGGACAACAGAAAGGTCTTATGAAAAGTACCGCCGTTATTGAGATAACCGAACTTCAAAGAGAGGCCGTTCGCGGCCCACTCGAAAAGTTCCAAAGATTTGCCCGAGAACTGGAAGAGTTCATCAAACCGATACCGGCGGCAATCGGCGCGAAAGTTCTGACAATCGGAACAAAGCGTGCCAAAAAAATCGCCGGCGCGCCGCGTTTTTCGTAAAAGAGCCGCGCCTTCTCGGCATAGCGTTTTTTGAAAAAGAAAGAATCATCACGGGTAAAAAACTTTTCGCCGACCGCCTTGCCAAAAGCATAACCAACCGAATCGCCGGCGACTGCGGCGAAAAAACAACCCAGCGTTAGCCAACCAATCGGCAAAATTCCCTGCGACGCCAAAAAACCGGCAGTAAAAAGCAATGAATCACCAGGAAAGAAAAAACCGAAAAACAAACCCGATTCGGCAAAAACAATGATGATTACGCCGATTAAACCAGCGGCTTTTATCAAAAACATTGGCTCCAAAAATTCAAAAAAGGTCATTTGACTTTGTATCATATCACACCATTTATTATCCCCAATGCACCATTGACATTTGAAAGTGGATTTGCTATACATTGAATTAGTTAGGACAACAGAAAGGTCTTATGAAAAGTACCGCCGTTATTGAGATAACCGAACTTCAAAGAGAGGCCGTTCGCGGCCCACTCGAAAAGTTCCAAAGATTTGCCCGAGAACTGGAAGAGTTCATCAAACACCACACAATCATCAACAGGGATGATGATGAACGCCGGTGTTGGGAGTTGGGCTTGGTGGACCCATTCCACCTCACTTGCTCTTTGATCAGACAGAATTGTTACAGCAAGCCTCCGGTCATCGGAAAGTTTGAATTCGTCATTGCTCTCGGCGCTCTCGGCAGTAAAATGCCGACTGCCACAGAAGTAGTGGCGTCTTTATATCCGGAATTCATCACCGGATATGAACCAGACGGCAGACACGAGGAACGGCGATTCGCCATTGCGGCCTAATCGCTTTCCTCTTCAATCAAGCCACTTTCACCGGTGGCTTTTTTTGCGAAAACTTATCCAAAAAACTTTTAAGAATTAGGGCGGCGGCCGAGGCATCTAACATTTTGTTTGCCCTCCGACGGCCGTCGGGGTATCGGAGTTGAAGCCGCGCCGCTTCGGCGCTGGTAAAAAATTCCGGCTCCAGTTTCACCGGCAAGCCAGTTGTCTGCTCCAGCGCTTTTTTGAATTGATTAATTTTTTCCTGGAGCGGATTATCTTCACCGGCGAAATTTTTGGATTCACCCAAAACAATCGCCCCGATATTTTTATCGCGGCAAATTCCCGCCATAGCGGTCAAAAGTCCTCCACCGTTCGGCAAAACCGAGAACGGCAGAGCAAACTCGCCGGTTTCGTCGCTGAGCGCCACGCCCACTCGTTTCATCCCATAATCAATACCCAAATATCTCATAACGCAAGAGTAAAACGAAAAATGTAAAATGTAAAATTTATGGTATGATGACTTTAAAATTGGTGGGGTGCCGGAGCGGTCTAACGGAACGGTCCTGAAAACCGTCACATCCGAAAGGGTGTCGTGAGTTCGAATCTCACCCCCACCGCCAATTGGGAAAATGCAAATTTGAAGAGGTCAGCTCGCGGCGCGTTTCGTGCCGCGAGGCATCTTCTTTACACTTGCGAAATCCTGACTGGCGGTACCTTTTGGTTAAAATCCGAACCTACTTTGACGAACATCCGGACGAGGACTGAACCGCCCCGCCGCCGCTCGCTCCGCTCGCGTGCCCCGCAGAAAAATGTTCTCCGCTATTTCTGATTTTGCGCGCGCCAGATTTTTTCTTCTAAATGGAAGAGAACATTTTTCTGCGGGTCTCTGCCGAGAATGTTCGGCAGGCGGCGGGGCTTCGGAAATTCAAAACAAGGCGGCTGAAATAATTGAAAGTCTAAAAATTATTACAACTCCCATTTATTTAAATTGTAATTTTTGCTAATATTACATCATGGAAAAATTTCCAACTCACAACCCCGAAGAAAATGAGCCTAAAATTGGGGGTAACGAGCTAACAAAGCCAGAAGCAGACTTACCAAAAGAACTTCTTGAACATCAAGAGGAAATGGCTCGTTTTGATAGAGAACCTGGTAGCAAAACAAAAAATTCTCTCGATCGAGCAAAAAAGTATTTAAGAATTTTGTTAGCCGGTGCGGTGCTTACTTTTGGTGGCAAAATGATTTATGAAAAATACGAAGAACACACAGAGGAGCAGGAGACCATAGAATATGTTTTGAAAAGCGGTCTACAAGAAAAAGCAGAAAAAGCTGGATTTGATCTAAAAGTCGATGTGCCTAATGGTAATGGTCCATATATAGCACATATCGGATATACGCACTCTTTTACTGCAAATACTCCCTCGGCCGAGTTGCTGAATATGCTGGCGCACGATGTTATTGTGAAAGGCAATAAGGATGCTGAACAATTATTGCTCTCCCTTAAAGAAAAAGGTGCCGTTGCGTCTGTCGTATTTACAGAGGGATATGACGAACAAAGTGCTGGATTTCTCGAATTTGTTTCTTCAGAGAGGAACAAAATTATATCGGTCGAAACCAACGAAGGAGCAGTTAAAAAATTGACTGACATCATCAGCGGTTTGCCGGCACAAAATGAACTACCGAGAGATGCCAGAACTTCTTTTGAGTATCTAGTGTCAAAAAAACTCTCTGAACTTTCTCGAAATAATATCTCGATAAGCAACGATCAACTTTCTGCACTCCAAAATATTTGCAGGCAAAAACTCGGTTCATTTGATATGCAATCCGTCGGCGAGCGAATGATAAAAGAGGGGGCGGCGATGAAAACATTTATCGATGGTGAATATAAAATTGCTCCCGTTGAATCATCGGCAATAAGAGACGAAATCAGAAAAGGAGAAGCGGTCCTATCTCCACTTGCCGATAAACTTGGCAAATTAGCGGAATTGGCAAACAAAGGATCGAAAGAAGCTAGTGCGGAATATGGAGAGGTTGCGATGCAATATAATATAATCAATGCACAACTTCATAGAGAAAAAGTGTTGGACGCTAGAGAAAACTTTGCTGTTGAGCTTATCAAGGGTGCGACATCGGAGCAAAAAGTGGAGCATGGTGTAATACCTATGCTCTACGGAACAAGTCATGATTTTAGTGATAATGTTAAGACTCTGAACAAGTCTGATGGAAAGGGAAAAATTGGATTGATAACCTTGGTACCCAAGGGTTATAAAGGTACTAGAGAATAAATTTTCAGCCGCCTTGTTTTGAATTTCCGAAGCCCCGCCGTCCTGCTCGTTCAGAGCAGAACCCCGCACAAAAGTTTTCTTTTCCTTTTAGAAGAAAAAAATCGGCGCGCGCAAATAAAAAATTGTGAAGAAAACTTTTTTGCGGGGTGGCGAGCTTGTCGAGCAGTGGCGGGGCTGGCTTCCTTATTGGGGGTTTTGCTCAAAAAAAGTTCGAACATCAATCAAAAAACACCGCCAATTGGAATTTTGCAAGAAAAAAAGCTCAACCTCGCGGCGCGAAACGCGCCGCGAGCTGACCTCTTCAAATTTGCATTTTCCCAATTGGCGGTGAAATAGTAGCCTTTGCGCGAACTTTTTTCGAGCGGAAACTGAACGAATGAATCAGCCCCCCAAGTATTCGGGCGGGATTATTTGTAACGATAACTTTGAAAAAAGTCCTCATATCTGTTAGTATAATACTGCGTCCGAAAATAAGCAACAGTTATATGTTATCAATATATGGAAAGTA
>Ga0156205_125_pt2 | contig 17150 bp, 15 predicted proteins | sample RifCSPlowO2_12_FD_107858 | JGI IMG/M metagenome (GOLD analysis project Ga0156205, IMG submission 107858) | Candidatus Taylorbacteria bacterium RIFCSPLOWO2_12_FULL_44_15c
GATTTTCGTGGAAAGCCAGCTTAACCTCGCTGTCATTGGCCAAAACGCCGATAAAATTGAATTAGAAAAGACCTTGCGTTTTGCGTAAATTAGGAAATTTGCTTTTTAGGGCGGCATATATTAGAGTAGCGCCACCGAGTCATTCGGTAGTTTTTAGTTTTACGCTTTTAGTTTTAATTTTGAAACTGTGCCAACCATCAATCAGCTTATAAAAAGAAAACGAATTAAAATCGCACGGAAACCGAAATCCGTGGCTTTGATGCGTACTTTCAATACTTTGAAAAACCGACCGAACTTTTTTCCCTCACCGTTCAAAAGGGGTGTCTGCACCAAAGTAACGACCAAGACGCCGAAGAAACCGAACTCGGCTATTCGGAAAATCGCCCGCGTTCGTCTAACCAACGGCATGGAAGTAACCGCTTATGTACCGGGCATTGGCCACACTTTACAGGAACACGCGGTGGTGGTGTTGCGCGGCGGCCGGGTAAAAGATGTCGGCTTGCGTTATCAAATCGTCCGTGGCAAGTTGGACGCGACTGGCGTAGAAAACCGCAAAAAGGGTCGCAGCCAATATGGAGCAAAGAAACCGAAGAAGGTATAAATAAAAATGTAAAAATCAAAGTTCAAAATGACAATTTATTATAGTAAAAAATTTTAAGATTTTACATTGTAATTTTTCATTTTGATTTTTAATATTTCCATTAATTAATATTATGCGCAGAAAAGCAAAAATAAAAGCGATAGTGAAGCCCGACAAAACTTACGGTTCGCTGAAAGTTTCTAAGTTTACCAATTACATAATGAAGCAGGGCAAAAAGACGATTGCCAAAAAAATCGTCTACGGTGCCTTTGATGCCATTAAAGAAAAAACCAAAACCGCTAATCCGCTGGAAATTTTTGAATTGGCTTTGAAAAATACCGCGCCGACCATGGAAGTGCGTTCGCGGCGCGTCGGCGGCGCCAACTATCAGGTGCCGGTGGAAGTTCGGCCCGAGCGGCGGCAAGCGTTGTCTATTCGCTGGCTGGTGGACGCGGCAGCGGGTAAAAAGGGCAAACCGATGGCGGAAAAACTAGCCGATGAAATCATCGCTGCTTCCAAGAACGAAGGCGAAGCGGTCAAAAAACGCGAAAACACTCACAAAATGGCGGAAGCCAATAAAGCCTTTGCTCATTTTGCGTGGTAAAAATTATTTGTGAATGTACTCTATTATCACCACCTCAGCGATTGTCGTTCGTTTCAGAAATAGCGGAGAGAACGGCAAAATTTTTTCGCTGTTTTGCCGCGAATTAGGCTTGGTTAAAGCGCACGCCCAGGGCGTGCGCAAAGCCAATTCCAAACTGCGCTCGCATTTGGCGGATTTTTCTTTGGCAAAAGTCTCACTAGTGCGCGGCAAAAATTTTTGGCGACTGACCGGTGCTACTGCCGAGAAAAATTATTTTCAATCCCTAAAAATCGCGCCGCTTAAATTGAAAACGGCGGCTAATATTGTTCGTTTACTGGAACGCTTGCTTCACGGTGAGGAAAAAAACGAAACACTTTTTGATTTGGTGAAAAATGGTTTTGATTTTTTGGAAAATTTACCGACAGAAAAAGAAACTATTCTGGCTTTTGAAACCGCGTTGGTCTTACGGGTTCTTCATCGGCTTGGTTATCTCGGTAAACATCAAGACACTATTTCATTCGCCCCCGCCCTAAGCGGACCAGCCTCGAGCTGGAAAACTTTCGATTGGAACGAAAAACTTTTAATTGCCATACAGCCCAAAATCCCAGACCTCATCGCCGTCATCAACCAATCCCTTCACGAAAGCCATTTGTAAATATTTATGGATAAAAAGGATAAAAAATATTTGAGCAGATATTTGCTATCGCTAGTATCTGCTGAAAACATTACGCGGGACCAAAAATTTGTCAATTGTTGGTGACTATGATAGAGTATTGGTGTTATTAATTTAATCGCTGGTTTTTGGAAACCTAAAACCCCGTAGTAGAATTCAATTTTTGACAGTTTTCTTGATTATCGAGAACACCGTCAAGAATTGGAAATTCTATTTTATCGGGGAATCCGTAGAAATTCACTACAAGACAGGTCCGAAAATCAGCTCCGTTTATGAAAACAAAAGAATACGCTTTGGAGGTGGGCGGCAAGAAATTAACCGCCGAGTTCACTGATTTGGCCGACCAGGCCAACGGTTCGGTGATCGTCCGTTTGGGTAACACCACAGTTTTGGTAACCGCCGTCATAGGCAAGTATGAAAAAGATGCCGACTATTTTCCTTTAACTGTTGATTACGAAGAAAGATTTTACGCCGCCGGCCAGATTTTGGGTTCGCGCTTTATGCGCCGCGAAGGCCGGCCGTCGGACGAGGCGGTGCTTTCCGGCCGGGTTGTGGACCGCACTATCCGGCCATTATTCAATCAAGAATTGCGCCAGGAAGTGCAGGTGGTGGTAACGATTCTTTCCATCGCTGAAGACGACCCCGACATTCCAGCTATCATCGGCGCCTCGCTGGCGCTCGGCGCCTCCGACATTCCTTGGAACGGCCCGGTCTCGGCCGTTCGTATTGGCGTTTTGGAAGACGAAAAAAATTTCCTCGTCAATCCGACTTACGAAACCAGAAACGCTGGCGAGAACAAATTGGATTTGCTGGCTTGCGGCAAAGACGGCGCGATTAACATGATTGAAATCGGCGCCAAGGAAGTAGCCGAAGGCGTGATTGTTAAAGCCTTGGAAACGGCATCGGAAGAAATTGAAAAAATCCAAAGTTGGCAGAAAAAAATTATCAAGGAAATCGGCAAAGAAAAATTGACCATCGCCGAATCGCAACCATCGGCTGAATTGGTCCGATTGTTTGAAACCGAAATTGATAAAAAACTTTTTGACGCGATTTTTAGCGGCCCGGGGAAACATCAAATCTATAATCTAAAAGAAGGGTGGCTGAAAGTTTTCGCTGAAAAACTGCCGGATGAAAAACTGGCGCTGGCGGATTTTTACTTTGAAGAAAAAATAAACGAATTGGTTCACCGCGAGGCGATAGAAAACGAGCGACGGCCAGATGGTAGAAAAATGGACGAATTGCGCCCCTTGTTTGCCAAAGCCGGCGGTGTTTCGCCAATTCTTCACGGCTCGGGTATTTTCTATCGCGGTGGCACGCATATTCTTTCGGCCTTAACTTTGGGTGGTCCGGGCGACACTCAAATAGTTGAAGGTATGGAAGTCCAGACCAAAAGACGCTTTATACACCATTACAATTTTCCGCCGTTTTCTTCGGGTGAGACGGGTAAAGTGGGAGGAATGAATAGGCGGGCCATCGGCCATGGCGCGCTGGCGGAAAAAGCGCTTTCAGCAGTGATTCCCGACAAAGAAAAATTTCCTTACACCATCCGCATTGTTTCCGAAGCATTGGCTTCTAACGGTTCAACCTCTATGGGCAGTGTTTGCGGTTCCACTTTGGCGTTAATGGATGCCGGTGTGCCGATTAAAACGCCGGTGGCTGGTATTGCCTCCGGTCTAATGCTCTCCTTCGATTACGCTAAGGATAAAAAATATAAGGTGCTGACTGATATTCAGGGACCGGAAGACCACCACGGCGATATGGATTTCAAAGTGGCTGGCACCGACAACGGCGTTACCGCTGTCCAGATGGATGTTAAGGTCAACGGCATCCCCATTAAAATTTTAGGTGAAGCGTTTGAAGCGGCAAAAAAAGCTCGCCGGCAAATTCTTGAGGTCATTAAAAAAGAAATTTCCGCGCCTCGTTCTGATATTTCACCAAACGCCCCGAAAATTATTTCCATCAAAATTAAACCGGAGCAAATCGGCTCTATCATCGGCACCGGCGGCAAAACCATCAATGAAATTATGGAAAAGACCGGCGCGGAGATTGACATTGAAGATGACGGCACGGTCTTTTTCACCGGCAAAAACGGTTCGGCTGAAGCAGCCCAAAAAATCGTGGAAGAAATGACGCACGAATACAAACCAGGCGAAAAATATGAGGGCTCGGTCACACGGCTGATGGACTTTGGCGCTTTCGTCAAAATCGGACCCAATGCCGAAGGCATGGTTCACATTTCCGAAATCGCGCCGTTCCGGATTGACCAAATTTCCAGCGCCCTGCAAGAAGGCGATATCGTGCCGGTTATGGTCAAAGAAATTGACGAAAAAGGCAGAATCAATTTGTCCATTAAGGCCGCCGACCCGAGTTTCGCCGAGAAAAAAGGCATCAAGCCCGGCACCGGTATGGGAGGCGGTGGCGGTTTTGGAGGAGGCTTCCGTTCCCAAGGTGGCCGGCCAGAAAGAAGGAGAAGGTACTAAAATTCCAACCCCGCCCAAACCCTCCCCAAAGGGGAGGGTTAAGCCCCCTTTCTTTTGGAGAGGGGGCTATGGGGGTGAGGAAGACGCTTCTAAAATTTAGAAACCAAGAATGTGAAAATAATCTACGGTCGTAAGTTATTTTCACATTGGAGTTTTTAACAGAAAAAAAGTTTGTCAAATTTTGACTTGCATTTCAATTTAGGGTAGACTTGGGGCATGAAAACCTTGGAAAAAATAATTGGCTTAAAGGATTTGCGACTTAACGCCAAAAACTATATTGATGCCGCTAGTCGGGGACAATCTTTCGTTGTAGTTAATCGCTCCCAACCTATTTTTAAGGTTATGCCTGTGGACGAATGGGGAGATGAGGGGGTCTGGGAAACCGTCGTAGATTTCACTAAAATAAAAAAAGGGGGGGTACCAATGGGTAAAGTATTGGCGGCACTTCGTTTAATGAAATGAACAAAATCCAAAAGTTTCTCGCGAAGCTAAACCGCAAAGAAAGAGAAACTGCTGATTTGATAATTGAGAAAATACAATCGCAAGAATTTGAAGGTCTTAATATTAAAAAACTTAAAGGTTTTGAGAAACTTTTCCGAGTTAGAAAAGGTGTTCTTCGGGTTATTTTTTCTGTCGAAAAAGACAATGTAAATATTTTAGATATCGCCCGAAGAAGCAGCACCACTTACGATTTGTAAGCCATTTTTTTCAAAACTGATATAATTCTGGAATGGAAGAACAAATGAGCGAGCAAAAACCGGAAGAAAAACAGCGACCGGAGTGGCTCATTAAGCCATTGCGGACTTTGCGCGGCGATATTGAAGAGGTGGTCAAAGAGGGTAAAACCTCGGCGGTGAAAATCGCCGCGGCCGAAACCCGGCGCGCCACCGGCGCCGAAGAAACAGTTTCCAACTTCACCGCGCCGCGCTCGCCTCGCTGGGACTTTGGCGAAGTGGGCCGCAAATGGCCAATTAAAAATATTTTAATCGGCGCCGCCGGCGCGATTTTAATCGCCGGCGGCGGCGCCGGCCTGTATTTCATTTATCAGAAAACCAACGCGCCCAAACCAACAACTATTACCGTCAAACGCCAAACCATTATCAATATCGAGGCGGAAAAAGTTTTAGATATCAACAACTTCGACCGACCGAAAATCATCGCCGCCATAAACGCCGAAAAAATTTCTTTACCAAAAAATCTTTCAATGGTCACTAACATAAACTTCATCAAAAAAACCGGCGCCACCACCACCGAAGCGGTGGTAGCCGGTGATTTTCTGAAACAACTACAAATCCAAGCCGGCACACCCTTCATCCGCGCCTTGGAGCCGGATTTCGTTTTTGGTTTTCACAATATCGGCCAGCCGGAACCATTTCTAATTTTGAAAACTAATGCCTATGATTTCGCTTACAATGGTATGCTCCGTTGGGAAAATTATATCGCCGCCGACTTGGGACCGATTTTCCTTGCCACCACCACCGTCAGTTTTTTTGAAGACAAAATAATTTACAACAAAGACACCCGGGTGCTGCGCGGCAACGATGGAGTCATTCATTTACTTTATTCTTTCAACGACAAAAACACTATTATCGTTGCCACCAATGAAACCACTTTCAAAAATCTCATAGTCCGCCTCCGCGCCGCTAAATTGATTCGTTAGGTATTGCTTTAATGGTTTGGCTTGTTATCATTCAGGCATGAAACCTGAAGCAATAAAAATAGAAAAAGATTTGATAGAAAAATTTCGCGGCAAACTGACCGAAGAATTGGCGAAAGTGGAAGAAGAGCTGAAAACCGTCGGTCGAATTAATCCTGATAATCCGGCGGACTGGGAACCGGTACCGGAAAAAACCGAGGTCTTGGCATCAGACCGGGACGAAGTGGCTGACAGCATTGAGGCATTTGAAGACAACGCGGCAATTTTGAAACAATTGGAAATCCGCTACAACGAAATCAAAACGGCTTTGGCAAAAATTGAAAAAGGTGAATATGGCGCTTGCGAAACTTGTCGCGAGCAAATTGAAGAAGCCCGCCTTGAAGCCAATCCAGCGGCAAGAACCTGTATTAAACATAAAAACTAAAAATTCTAAGCTCCAAATCACAAGCTCCAAACAATAATTAATTTTTAATATTAAATTTTAAATATTGAGATTTGTTTGGAACTTGGAACTTGAATTTTGGAACTTACACTTATGTCATTTGCCAAAACCTACAGCGCCCAGACCCATTTTTTAAAAGCCAAAATCGTCACCACCGAAGTTGATTTATCCAAAGGCCTTCACGCTTTTTCCATTGTCGGTTTGCCCGACAAAGCGGTGGAAGAAGCCAAAGACCGGATTTCGGCAGCCATCAAGAACACCGGCTTTGATTCGCCCAAAAGCCAAAACCAAAAAGTGGTCATCGCTTTGGCGCCGGCTGGCCTGAAAAAAGAGGGCTCGGCTTTTGATTTATCCATGGCCTTGGCGTATTTGCTGGCAAAAGAAAAAATCGGTTTTAATCCCGACAAGAAAATTTTTCTGGGCGAATTGTCATTGCAAGGAGACCTACGCCCCATCACCGGCGTCTTGCCGTTAGCCGAAGAAGCGGCCAAACGAGGTTTTCAAGAATTATTCGTACCGACTGAAAATGCCCGCGAGGCGGCTTTGATTGGCAATATCAAAATTTTCGCCGCCAACAATTTGGAAGGGGTAATTCGTCATTTAGACCCGAAAGCGATTTTGGACGGCCCAAAAAAATTTTCTCTGCCGCTTCAGCCCAGAACCAAACCGGAAGAAAATTACGGTGAATCGGCTATTGATTTGTCCGACATCAAGGGCCAGCAGAGCGGCAAAAGGGGATTGGAAATTGCCGCCGCCGGCGGCCACAACATCGCTCTCTGGGGCCCGCCCGGCACCGGCAAAACCATGCTGGCCCGCGCATTAGCCGACATTTTGCCGCCCTTATCTTTTGAAGAAATGCTGGAAGCGACGGCGATTTACTCGGTGGCCGGCGCGCTGGAAAACAGTTTAGTGACGCGCCGGCCATTCCGCTCGCCCCATCACACCTCCTCTTATGTTTCGCTGGTCGGCGGCGGCACTTTTCCCAAACCCGGCGAGGTCACTTTGGCCCACCGCGGCGTTTTATTTCTTGACGAATTTCCGGAATTTGAACGGCGAGTGATTGAAGCGTTGCGCCAGCCGTTGGAAGACCGGATTGTTTCGGTTTCGCGCGCTCGCGGTTCGGCAACTTTTCCAGCCGATTTTATTTTAATCGCGGCGATGAATCCTTGTCCTTGCGGCAATTACGGTTCCAAAGAAAAACCTTGCACTTGCCTGCCGACTAGTTTGATTCATTATCGGAAAAAAGTTTCGGGACCGATTGCCGACCGAATTGACATGTGGATTGAGGTGCCGCGGGTGTCGGCGAAAATCTTAAGCGGCAAAAACGAAAGCGAAACCAGCGCTGAAATCAAGAAAAAAATTTTGGCGGCGCGCCAGCGGCAAAAAACAAGATTTGATAAAGCGAAAATTAAAATTCAGACCAATAGTCAAATGAACTCGCGCCAATTGGAAAAATTGGCGCCTATCGGCGAACGCGAGCGCGCTGTCTTAAACGCCGCCGCCGAACGGTTGGGACTCTCGGCCCGCGCCTATCATCGGGTCATCAAACTGGCGCGCACCATCGCCGACTTGGCAAACGCCGAACAAATTGAAGAAAATCACCTAATGGAAGCTCTTCAGTATCGACCGAAAGAAATTATGACTAATTAGAAAAAATCTCCCTTTGAAATTTAAATCCCCCTTGTAAAGGGGGTGCCCGAAGGGCGGGGGATTTTCTGATTTTTAAAATCCCTCCCCCTCGCGGACTCGGGGCTCTCCCTTTACAAGGGAGATTAAATCCTCTTAAAACGGGTTTTTAGCGCCTCTTATTTCAAAATGAACATGAGGCCCGGTGGCTTTGCCGGTGGAACCCATCAAAGCGATGGCTTGGCCACGGCCAACCCATTGGCTTTCAATCACCAAATTTTCCGTATTGTGAGAATAAAGCGTTTGGGTGCCGTTAGCGTGCTGAATGACGACATATTTGCCATAACCGCCGTTCCAACCGGAATCCTTGACGATTATAACAGTCCCGGCGGCGGCGGCGTAAATCGGCGTGCCGTAAGCATCGGCTAAATCAACCCCGTTATAACCATGCAAACCTTGAGTTTTCCTGCCAGAGTTAATTGGGCGCAAGTAATAGCCGCCGTAATCCGGACCGCCGGCGCCGCGCAATGAACTGCCGCTGCTGCCGCTCACGGCGTATTTCGGCGCGGCTATTTCACCATCGGGCACAATAATCGTTTGGCCCGGCGTCAACGGAGCGCCAGCAACTAAATCATTGTAACGAGTAATTTCCGTCGCATCGCCTTTATAAAATTTCGCGATGCTTTGAATCGTATCGCCGGCTTTGACCGTGTGGCTGATACCGGAAATTGGCAAGATAACAAGCTTTTGCCCCTCGCGAATCAAACCGCCCGCTATTTCATTGCTCCAAGCAATCGTATTAGCCGATACCCCGAACATCTTGGCAATCTGCGAAAGAGTATCGCCGCGACGAACAACATAAATGCTGATATTGCTGCCGCGCGGCTCGTCATTGACATCGGCCATAGTGCCGGTCGGACCGGTTTCCGGCAATAAAGCCGAACCGCCGACTACGGTAATGTCGCCGCCGCCTTTGGACGGATTAGGGTCGGGATTCAAGGCCGCTTGAAGCAATGCCATATTGCGAACATTAGCCATCGGCGCGACCGCCAATGAGATATCGCCGTTAAAAATGTCGGCGAGAACTGAAAAAAGTCCGGCCTTAGCGGCAATCGGCAAAAAAACCAGCGCCAAAGAAAAAGAAAGCTTGCCGGCAAGCTTGAATAACCTATGGACAGAGTCTTGTGGGTTTAGAGAAATACTTTTATTCTTAGCCATTAATAGTCGTTCCACCCGACTTCTGTGCTCTGCCTGCTGTTCTGCTGAAAATAACCAACCCACCCACTATAGCGCCCACTCGCCCAAAGTCAATGACCCTGTTGATAATCAAAAAGCTTCCAGCTGCACTAGCTTTTAGCCTGCCTCGTCGGCAGACAGGCTTCGTTAGCTTTATGAAAACTAAAAAAAGCTGTAAGCTAAAGCAACCAATGAAGCTATAAACTAAATTTATCGTGCCCTATCTTGACAATTTAAACGAACGGCAAAAAAAGGCGGCCGAACACCGGAACGGGCCACTCTTAATTGTCGCCGGCGCCGGCGCCGGCAAAACCAAAACCATCGCCGCCCGCATCGTCCGCTTGGTTCAAAACGGCGCCGCGCCGGAAAATATTTTAGCCATTACTTTTACCAATAAAGCCGCCAAAGAAATGCGCGAGCGCGTGTTTTTGGCCCTCCAAAGCGAGCAGTCGTTGAATCGGCCGCTAACCCTAATGGAAAGGCCTTTCGTTGCCACTTTCCACGCGCTCGGCGTCCATATCTTGCGGGAAAATGCCAGAACTATCGGCCTAAACCGCCATTTTAATATTTTTGACCGGAGCGATTCCAAAAAAAGCGTCCGCCAAGCGATGGAAAATGTCGGCGTCAATCCCAAACAATTTGAACCGGGCCGGATTTTGGAAATTATCGCCCGCGAAAAAGGCAACAATCTAATCATTGCCGAATATGAACAAGAAGTCGGCAATGAATATCTCCCGGGCATTGTCGCCAAAGTTTGGCGGGAATACGACAAAATTCTCGCCACAGAAAAGGCTTTGGATTTTGACGATTTGCTGTTGCGGACGGTTCGCTTGCTTAAAAACCAACCGGCAATTTTGGAAAAATATCAGAATAATTGGCATTATCTTTTAATTGACGAATATCAGGACACCAATAAAATTCAATACGAATTGGCAAAACTTTTGGCGGATAAGAATAAAAACATTTGCGCCGTGGGCGACACCGACCAGCTAATTTACGGCTGGCGAGGGGCAAGCGTCCGCAACTTGCTGGAATTTGAAAACGATTATCCGAATACCACGGTAGTTTTACTGGAAGAAAATTACCGCTCCAGCAAAAGAATTTTGGCCGTGGCCAATCAAGTGATTGAAAAGAATCGTTTGCGCAAAGAAAAACGGCTTTTCACCCAAAAACCCTTAGGCGAAAAAATCGGCCTTTATCCGGCTTACGATGAAACCGATGAGGCCAATTACATTGCCGGCAAAACGCAATCGCTGATAGCGGCGGGCGCGGCGCCGGAAGAAATTGCCGCGCTTTATCGCGCCAATTTTCAATCGCGGGCGATTGAGGAAGCGTTTTTGAACGAACAAATTCCTTATCAAGTGTTGGGCGTCAGATTTTTTGAAAGGAAAGAAATCAAAGACATTTTGGCTTACATCAAAGCGGCTCTTAATCCGGAAAATTTGAGCGATTTCAAAAGGGCGATTGAAAATCCGCGCCGCGGCGTCGGCAAAGTTACCTTAGCCAAAGCGCTTTCCGGTATGGAAGAAAAACTGCCCGCCGCGGCGCGAACAAAAATCGGCGAATTCAGAAATTTGTTGGCGCAAATAAAAAAACAAGCGCTGTCAGGCAAACCGTCGGAAACAATCAAGTTTGTCTTGCGGGCAAGCGGCATTGAAACTCAATTAAAAAGCGGAGGAGAAGATGAAAAAGAAAGATTGGAAAACATCCGCGAATTGGCGAGTTTGGCGGTAAAATACGACTCCCTGCCAGCCGAGGGGGGAATAGAAAAATTGTTAAGCGACGCCGCTTTGGCTTCCGACCAGGACGAACTCCAAGAACATAAACCAGCTGTCAAACTAATGACCGTTCACGCCGCCAAGGGTTTGGAATTTGATTATGTTTTTATTACCGGCTTGGAAGAAGGTTTGTTTCCGCACGAGCGACTAAACGATAAAGAAATTAGCGAAGAAGAAAGCGAGGAAGAGCGGCGGCTATTTTATGTCGCCCTGACCCGAGCCCGCAAAAAGATTTTTCTGTCTTACGCTTCAATCCGAACGATTTTCGGATCGCGCCAAGTCAATTTGCCGTCCGAATTTTTCGCCGACATTGACAATGGGCATTTGGAAGAGGAGTATCCAGCCCAAGGCTGGTCCGCCTCGGGCGGAAATCTTAAAGGCAAAATGATATATTTGTAATGCTCGACTTAAATCCCCCTTATAAAGGGGGTGCCCCGATGGACATCGGGGCGGGGGATTTTAAAAATCCCTCCCCCTCGCAAACTCGGGTACTCCCTTTACAAGGGAGATTAAGAAAAATAATGAAACCAAACAAAACCTATGGGCAGAATTTTTTGAAATCGCCGGCAGTGGCCGAACGAATGGTTGACGCCGCGGAAATCTCTTCGGCTGATTTGGTTTTGGAAGCCGGCCCAGGCAAGGGCGCGCTCACTGAAAAATTATTGGCGCGCGCCCGCCAGGTCTTCGCCGTGGAAAAAGACGAACGATTGGTGTTTTACCTCACTCTCAAATTCAAAGAAGAATTTAAACAAAACAAACTGGTGATTGTCGGCGCCGATATTTTGAAATTTGACCCGACGGAAGTTGGCTTGCAAACCGGCGGCTACAAAATCGTCGCTAACATCCCTTATTACATTACCGGCGAATTTTTACGCCACTTTTTAAGCGAAGTTGCCCAACCAAGCAAAATGGTAATAATGGTCCAAAAAGAAGTGGCGGAGAGAATTTTGGCGAAAGACCCGAGAGCGACTAACGCGCTTGGGTTAAAAGAAAGCATTTTATCAATTTCCATCAAAGCCTATGCGGAACCAAAATATTTGGAAACAGTCCCTGCCGAACTTTTTACCCCCAAACCGAAAGTAGATTCGGCCGTAATTGTCATTGATAAAATCTCGCGCGACTTTTTCACCGATGTTTCCGAAAAACGATTCTTTAATATCGTCAAACGCGGCTTCGCCCACAAACGCAAATTATTGGTCAATAATTTGGAAATTATCACCGCCGCCGGCAAAAAAGTTCTCGCCGATTGCGGCATCGCCCCAAACGCCAGAGCCGAAAACCTCACTCTGCGGCAGTGGAAACACCTAGCGGAAAATTTGTAGATTTCGAATTACTTTGAATTACGAAATAGTTAATAACTTGAGAAATTTACAGATCTTTCCACTTACACTTAATTTTTCCTATAGGAAATAATAAGTGTATACGGCGAAACCAATGGACAAAGATAGACGAAGGTAGACGAAGGTGGTAGACAAAGGTTAAACCTTTGGATTTTAGAGACTGGAGCCGTTGTAAAGAATCGGGAAACCGCCGCCCTTAATAATCGGAACCGGGCACAACCAAAATCCGCACGGCACCCAAATCCACAAAATACACGGCATCCAAGCCGGCGCGTAGGCGCCGAACAGCCACTGGCCGGGATGAGTCGGCGGACCATAGCTGTAATAGGTAGTCACTGTAGCCGGTATCCACATTACCGGCAGAAAAGACGGCGGACCAAGCCAAAAAAACATACCGTACCAGACAAAAGGTATCCAGCCTTCACAATACGGGTCCATATAAGTGATTATTCCTCCAAAATTAAATTGCGCCGAGGCAATGTTTGGCATCAGCAATACCAGCAACGACATTATCAATAATGAAGCTGGGACGATTTTCGCCGGTGAAAATTTCACGGACATATTATACCGCGATTTGATATAATAAAGGAGTGAATTTCCAACACTTGCCAAAAATCGGTAAAATATTGTTGCTAGCCGCCGCGCTTATCATCAGTGGCGTTATTGTGATAATTTTTTTAATCCTGTCGCGAAATTATCGTCAAAATAATAAACCGGACATTCAAACGCCCTCACCGGAGCAAACGGCAACCAAGGAAACTTCCCCGATGGAAAATTTTCTGAATAATTATAAAACCGATACGGAAGAAATAACTTCACTGCTCAAAGAAATCAATCCGTTGGATATTTTTAACCGAGCTCGCGAACAGTTGGCCAATCAGCCGAGTGAAAAAATCGAATCGGCGCCGGCAAATTCTTCTAGTCCTCCTTCGGAACAAGTTCTTAAAACCTACGGCAACGCGCTCGGCGCAGTGATTAAAAAATACAAAGACCAAATAACTACCGGCAGCGCCGTTTTCAATCAAGCAATAGAAAATGCTGACGAAAAAACTTTGACCGATCTCAAGGCACTGGCCAGCGTTTATCGGCAAATTAATAATGAAATTGCCGCCATTAAACCACCGGAAAAAGCCGGGCCCATTCACATTTCACTGACCGAGACCTATGCTGGTTTGGCGGCCGCCATAGAAAAACTAGCGGCCAGCGCCAAAGATTCAAAAATTCCGCCGGAAAGTTTTGTTGAATACAGCCGGGCGGCGATGGCCATCAATCAAAAGGCCTATGACCTAATGGCTTTCTTCAAAGAAAACGGCGTGGTCTTTCAATCAAACGAGGCCGGCTATGTTTTCTATGTTCCATAGAGAATTTAATCTCTAGGTGATTTAAAATCCCCCGTCCCTTTTTCAAAAGGGAAATTAAAATCTACCTTTGTGATTGAGGATATCAGATATCAACAAAATGTGGATATCTGATATCCATCTCACGACCTTGTGAGCTATCCACACTTTACAAAAAGACCGTGGGAAAACTTGATATAATGTAGCCAGTGGTTTTTCCAACCAGAAAAATAGTTCCGGTTTTTATTGCCTGCCTAGTTGTTCTCGGCGGTCTTTTCGTTTTACTTGAATATAAAAACAGGGGCAAAACAATCAGCAACGATGACGTGATTTCGGTCGCTGACCAAAAATTAATTGACTCCATCGCCAACAAGGACTCGGACAACGACGGCCTGAAGGACTGGGAAGAAGTTCTTTGGCAAACCGCTCCAAGCAATCCTGACACTGACGGCGACGGCACGCCAGACGGCGCCGAAATTGCCACCAACCGCGACCCCTTAAAAAAAGGGCCTGACGACCAGCTCAATCTTGCCTCCGCTTCCACCACGCCGAGAGCGGCGCGGCCACTAACCGCCTCCGACCAATTCTCCCGCGACCTCTTTACCCGTTATGTTACCATCAAACAAAGCGGCAGCGGCAACCCCGCCGATTACGACAATTATTCCGATTTGGTTCAATCCTACCTTGACAAAGAAACGACAACGATGTCGGCAAAAATTTACGGCGCCGCCGATTTCAAAGTCCTCGCCAACGAAACGCCCGCCGATGTTCATCGCTACGGCAACGCCGTCGGCGCGCTTTTCGTCGCCGACCAAGACCCCGGACTGGAAAACGAACTTATTATCCTGCAACGAGCGACGGAAAATAATAACCCGGCGGAACTTGCCAAACTGGACGGCAACATCGCCGCCTATAAAAAAATTCTCGCCGGTTTGCTGGCGGCGCCGGTGCCGAAAATCTTTCTGCCCGACCACCTGGCTCTCGCCAATGCCGTGAGCGTCGTCATCGCCGGAATTGAATCAATGAAACTAACTTTTTCCGACCCGCTCAAGACCGTCGCCAGTCTGCAAAATTACCCTGACGCCGCTGGCAATATCCTCCCGCTCCTGCGAAGCATCGGCGGCGGCCTGGAAGCCAGCGGCGTAACTTTTGCACAGGACAACGCGGGCTTTCGGTTTATAAATTTGGTAAAATTAGGCAACACCCAATGATTCTATGAATGACTGGCTTAAAAAAACAGTCGTCTTGGTTCTTATCGTCGCTTTCATCGCGCCAACGGCAGTTTTGCTTGTCCCGCAAAAAGCCGAGGCCCAAAGCATCTGCATCTTGGACATTATCGGAGGAGTAATCGGCGGCATTGTTAATAGAATCCTTAGCGTGCCGGTCGCCGACACGCCGACCGAGACAAGTACTATCGGTACTTTCATCTCCGATTGTATTCTAAAACCAATGCTGAAAATTGCAGTGAAAGAGTTAATTCATAATTTTCTAACCAGCATCACGAGTTGGATTAACAGCGGTTTTGACGGTTCGGGGCCGCGATTCGTTTCCGACCCGGCAAGTTTCTTTGCTGACATTGCCGACCGGGCCGCCGGGCAGTTTATTGACGGGACCGATTTAGGATATTTGTGCAGTCCGTTCGCCCTTGATATCCGTCTGGCTTTAGGCCTTAACTATTGGGGCGGTGGTTTTCGCGACCGCATCACCTGTACTCTTTCCGATATTATAAATAACACGATGAACGCGGGCCAGAGAGCCGCCTATCGCAACAGCTGGCAAAGCTGGCTGGACTTAACCACTCAACCACAAAACAATCCTTACGGCGCTTTCGATTTGGCCAAAAAAGAATTGGAAATCCGCATCGCCAACCAGCATTGGGTAGCCGGCAAAGAAACCGACTGGGCTAGCGGCTTCTTAACAACCAAGAGATGCGTGCAACGCGAGGTGATAGATACCGGTGGCGCCTTTTTCCCTACCGGCGACGAGGAAATTGACTCTTTAACCGGCGACGTGACTGTGTGCGCCAGATACGAAACCGTCACGCCCGGCAAACTTATTCAGGAAGGAATTTCCAGCACTTTTCAAGCTGAAATTAACGAGTATGTCGCCGCCGAAGACCTTGACGCCATTTTCGGCGCGCTGATTAATCAGTTGATGAAAGAAACGCTTAACAGTGTCTTCAGCGCCACCGGCCTTTTTACCGGCGGCGGAAGAAATAATCCCAATTACTACCGAGACCTGTTCAATCAACGGTTGGCCAGCGGTTATTACAATAATTCTACGCCGCCATCGGGCGGTATGACTGGTGTGAGTTGCGATGACATCCAAAACTATATTCTCTTACCCAATCCCTTACCCAACGGGACAGTGCGACACTATGAAAATAATGCTTGGACAAATACAAACATATCCGCAACCGATTACCAAAAAGCCGCTAATTATTGCGCCGCGCGTCCATCGCGGGCCGCGGCTGGTAGCGCAGTTACCGACTTAATGGACCAAATGGGCCAAATTGGGCGGCAAAATCAGCAAAGCCAGAATTTTTGCCCCACGCAAACAAGACTTACTTCCAATGATATTCTTTCTATTGACTCTTCTCCTTTTTCCTTTGACGCTAACCCGGGAAGTGTGGGCGGTCAGCCTGATTACGCGGTTGATGGCACCACCATGACCTATGCGAGGATAGAGCCGATGGGGGCGGGAGCTTGGTTAGAAATCAGATTTAATCGTCCAGAAATGTTATCCTCTATACGAATTCTATCCTATGGTGGCTCTGAAGAATTTTCTTATCTTTATCGTGGCACTAAGATAGATCTTTATGAAACCGACTTATCAGCAACGCCTTTACAAAGCGTAAGTTTATCAGCTCCCCGGACTGTTAATTTCACTCTTAACCTACCAACTCCCACCAGAATACAAAAAATACAAATCAGAGTGCCGGCAGGTGTAGATCTTTTTGTGAGAGAAATTAACTTCAACCGCTATTCAGAACCCATTGTCAATTGGAGCGGGGCGACAAGGGCAAGAGTCGGCGTGCCTTTTGACGCTCTTGATGGGATTACGGCCACGAATTGCGGCAACAATAGTCCAATATCCAACATTTCATTCTCAATTAGTCCTGCGCCAACCACCGGTACGCCACCTTCTTATGTCATAACTGGAAATTCGATTACTTTCAACGCCGCCGGCACTTACACCATTACTTATACCGCCAGTGACGGCACTGCCAATAGCAATGCGGTCAGGAGAACGATAACAGTCGGAAGTAGTGGAAGCGGGGGCAGCGGTGGTAGTGGCACCAATCTGCCGCCCACGGTAAACACCGGCGCTGACCAGACAATTACTCTGCCCAATACGGCAACGCTTGCCGGCGTGGTTACAGACGATGGTCTACCAAGTCCACCTCATCAAATCACTT
>Ga0156205_110_pt1 | contig 14036 bp, 9 predicted proteins | sample RifCSPlowO2_12_FD_107858 | JGI IMG/M metagenome (GOLD analysis project Ga0156205, IMG submission 107858) | Candidatus Taylorbacteria bacterium RIFCSPLOWO2_12_FULL_44_15c
TATCTTTTTTATATTCAATGATGATAAAAGCTTTATTCTCAAGGTCAAAACACAAAGTATCAATCCTCAAATTTTTTAGATAAAATTGCGAAGACACATACTCTAATTTGAAAACTTCACTTAAGTTTAATTCGGTAAGCCTTTGAATATCTTTTTCCAAAATAATCCCTTTCTCTTTAACCTTCTCTAGCTTGTCATTTTTTATTTTAAAAATCACCATATTTTTTGATTAAACCACTAACACCCAAACCCTACCACTTTTTGGCAAGAGTTCTGAAGAGCAAAATTATTTTCTTTTCTTTTCATAGACAGGTCATTTGTAAACCAATCTATATTCAATTGTCAAGTGATTGTAAACCTACACCTCCACTTCCACTTCCACTTCGGGGTCGGTTTTTTCGGTAGCGTGAAGGGCTTCAATCATTTTGGCTTTGGGACTGCCTTTGAAACCGGTGCCAGCCGGAATCAATCGGCCGATGATGACATTTTCCTTGAGGCCGGCAAGCGGGTCTTTGTAACCGCGAATGGCGGCGTTAATGAGCACGCGAGTAGTATGTTGGAAAGAAGCGGCCGAGAGAAAACTCCTGCGTGACAGCGACACTTCGGTTATGCCCATAATCACCGGTTCGGCTTTGGCTTCTTCGCTACCTTTTTCTTTCGCCAATTTGTTGGCCTCTTCCAAATCACCGACACTGACAATATCACCGGGCGAATAATCGGTATCGCCTTTTTCTTTAATCCGGCGGCGCGAGAACATCTGCCGGACGATGACTTCAATGTGTTTGCGGGAGACGGTTTCGCCCTGCAATTCGTAAAGTTTGCTAACTTCGGCGATGATGTAATCCTGGGTTTTTTCTTTGCCGGCGTATTTGAACAATTCTTCTAAATCAGCCGAGCCGTCGGTTAAAATCTGGCCCTTTTCCACTTGCTCGCCAACTTTAACCAAAACCATTCTCTTGAAATGAACGGGGTATTCAATCGGGTTGCGCTTTTTGCTTGCTGTTTTTCCGCCGACATCAGGCAAAACAACAATGATTTTTTCTTTGTCCACATTTTTAATTTCCGAAACCGCGCCGGCGACGCAGGAAACCACCGCCGGATTTTTCGGGCTGCGTTTTTCAAACACTTCTTCCACCCGCGGCAAACCTTGAGTGATATCGCCGCCAACCGAAGCCGTACCACCGGCGTGGAAAGTCCGCATCGTCAGCTGGGTGCCCGGCTCACCGATAGCTTGCGCCGCCACCGTCCCGACCGCCTCACCTAAGTCCACTAACTTATTCCTGCCTAAATCCAAACCATAACAAGCGGCGCAAATGCCATGAATCGTCCGGCAAACAAGCGGCGAGCGCACCAACCCTTCCGAGACGCCCGCTGCATCTACCAATTTAGCGTCAGATTTGGAAAGCAGGTGTCCTTTTTTAAACAAAACTTTACCGGCCGAATTCTTAACATCTTCTGCCAAAATCCGACCGCGGATATTTTTGGCAATGGGAATTTCCATACCGGTCGCACTGGCGCGACGAATTAAAAAACCTTCCTTAGTGCCACAGTCATCTTCAGAAATAATGGCATCTTGAGCAACATCAAACAACCGCCGCGTTAGATAACCGGCTTTAGCAGTGTTCAGGGCAGTATCGGTTAAACCTTTGCGCGAACCGTGAGTAGTGATGAAATATTCAATTGGATTCAATCCTTCTTTAGCCGAAGAAATAACTGGGAATTCAATGGTCTCACCGGCGGTATTTTGAATCAAACCTTTCATACCGGCCATTTGAGTGATTTGCGACATGGAACCGCGAGCGCCGGAAAAAACCATATCATAGACCGGGCCGGATTTGTCCAAATAATCGGGAATCATTTTTTCAATCTCTGATTTAGCGCCGTGCCAGATTTCAATATTCTTGCGGAATCGCTCGTCGCGAGACAGTAAACCATTGTTGAATTGCTCCAAAACTTCAGCCGATTTGGCTTTAGCTTTTTCAATAACTTCTTTTTTCTTTTCCGGCACTTTAACATCGTCAATGCCCCAAGTAATACCGGCATAGGTGGTGTATTTAAAACCGAAATTTTTTATCTTGTCCATTATTTCTGGAATCCGCTCAACGCCATAGCGGTTAAGCATGTCATCAACCAAAATCGACAGGCTTTTTCTCTCAATCTCCTTATTAATGTAAGGATAATCCGACGGCAAAATGCTATTGAACAGTAACCGACCGATTGAGGTCTCAAACGGCCTGCTGGCAAATTCATCGTATTTTTCTTTTTCCGTGCCTAACACCTTGATTTTCGCCCGAAAATCCACCTCGCCGAAATCAAAAGCGGTAATAGCGCTGTTTGGACTCGGAAAAATTTTCCCTTCGCCTTTTTTACCCGGAATAATTCTGGTCATCCAGTAACAACCCAGCACAATATCCAAAAGTTTGGCGCTGATGACCGAATCGCCGCTGCCCGGCTTCAAAATGTTTTTGTCGGCCGCCATTATTTCCCGCGCTTCCAATTGCGCTTCTTCGGACAATGGCACATGAACGGCCATCTGGTCACCGTCAAAGTCGGCGTTGAAAGCGTGACAAACCAGCGGGTGAACTTGGATAGCGCTACCCTCAATCAAAACCGGTCGAAACGCCTGAATGCCGAGTCGGTGCAAAGTCGGCGCCCGGTTGAGCAAAACATATTTGTCCTTAATTACTTCCTCCAAAATCGCCCAGACCTCCGGAATATCATCTTCAATTAAGCGATTGGCGCCGCGGATGTTGAAAGCCAATTCGCGGCGAATCAATTCGCCAATGATAAATGGCCGAAATAATTCCAACGCCATCAATTTCGGCAAGCCGCATTGGCCTAATTTTAAATCAGGGCCGACGACAATCACCGACCGACCGGAATAGTCCACCCGTTTGCCAAGCAAGTTGCCGCGCAACAATCCCCGCTTGCCTTTTAAATTGTCGGCCAATGATTTTAACGGCCGACGCTGGACCTGGCTTATCATTCCGCCGGAAGAACTGCCGTGACGGATAGAATTATCAATCAAAGAATCAACCGCTTCTTGCAAAATTCTTTTCTCGTTGCGCAAAATCACGTCCGGCGCACTGATTTCCAATAATTTTTTCAAGCGGTTGTTGCGATTAATCACTCGCCGGTAGAGATCGTTGACATCAGAAGTGGCGTAACGGCCGCCATCCAGCGGCACCATCGGCCGAAGAGCCGGCGGAATTACCGGAATACGAGTCAAAAACATCCACTCGGGACGAATCTTGGAGCGAATCATCGAGCGCACTAAACTCAAACGTTTTTGCAATTTCTCACGGTCAGCCGCTGTGGTATTCTCCAGTTCCCCAACCAACATCTCCTTCAACGCTTCCATATCCACCGCTTTGCAAAGATTGTAAATCGCTTCGGCACCAATTGACGCTTCAAACAGAGTGCTATAACGAATGGCAAATTGATGATAGGCAACTTCGTCTAAAACCGCGCCAATCTGGAGGCTGTCAATATCTTGCTTAACAGCAAGCAATCGTTCCTTAAGCGCCGCCCGTTCTTCTTCTTTATGAATTTCTTTGATTTTATTTTTGTATTCGGCGTCAACCTCTTTCAACACCCGGGTCCGTTCGTTTTCGGAAACACCGACAATTATATAACCGGCGAAATAGATGACTTTTTCAATGTCGCCAGCCGGAATGCCCAAAATCAAACTGATGCGGGATGGCAGGCTTCGCAAAAACCAAACATGACCGACCGGCGTCGCCAATTCAACATGGCCCATTCGTTCCCGTCGAACAATGGCGCGAGTAATTTCCACCCCGCATTTATCGCAGACAATGCCTTTGTAGCGAACACCTTTGTACTTGCCGCAATAACATTCAAAATCCTTGTCGGGACCGAAAATTTTCTCATCGAATAAACCGTTTTTTTCACTGCGTTGAGTCCGATAGTTAATCGTCTCCGGCTTGGTTACTTCACCGTAAGACCACTCCTTGATTTTTTCCGGCGAAGCCAGCTTGAGCAAAATAGAATTAAAATCCGTTTTAGCTTCAAAATTCTTGGCCATATTTTTATTTTATTAATTCGACATCGAGCGCTAAACCGCGCAAATTGTTAAGCATGACATTAAAGGAAGCCGGCACATTGGCTTGGGTAATCCGGTCACCGCGAACAATGGCGTCAAAAGCCGCCGCCCGACCCAGAATATCATCCGATTTGAAAGTCAAAATTTCGCGCAAAGTATAAGCCGCACCGTGACCCAAGAGCGCCCAAACCTCCATTTCGCCAAAGCGCTGACCACCACCTTGAGCTTTACCGCCCAACGGCTGTTGAGTAATCAAAGAGTAAGAACCAATAGAACGCATGTGGATTTTATCTTCCACCATGTGATGGAGCTTCATCATATACATATAACCAACGGCAATTTCTTGGTCAAAGGCCTCGCCGGTGCGACCATCGTAAAGTTTCATTTTACCATTGTCTTGGAAACCGGCTTGTCGGAGTTCGGCTTTGATTTCTCCGTCAGTCGCGCCGGCGAATGGCGGCACCACCGCTTGATAGTTTAAAGTATGGGCCGCCAATCCCAAGTGAAGTTCCAAAATCTGACCTAAGTTCATACGCGACGGCACACCAAGCGGCGTCAGGATTACATCAATCGTGGTACCATCAACCATATAAGGCATATCTTCGGCCGGCAAAATTCTGGAAATAACACCCTTGTTGCCATGCCTACCGGCCAACTTGTCGCCAACCGACACTACTCTAAATTGCGCCACTTCAATGTGAATTCTTTTGATAATTCCCGATTCTAATTTATGACCCTGCTCCCGAGAGAAAATTTTAACACTGATTACTCGGCCGCGCTTGCCATTTTCCAAACGTTTGGAAGTGTCTTTAACATCTCGGGCTTTTTCACCAAACAGCGACCGCAACAATCGTTCCTCCGGCGTCAATTGCGATTCGCTTTTCGGTGTGATTTTGCCGACTAAAATGTCGCCGGGTCGGACTTCAGCGCCAATCATTACTATTCCTTCTTCATCAAGATTTCTGAGTTTCGCTTCACCAACATTCGGAATATCGGGCGTCGTTACTTCCGGACCCAATTTGGTCTCGCGGACATTGACAACAAACTCTTCAATATGAATGGAGTTGAACTTGCTTTCTTTGACCAATCGTTCGGAAATAATAATCGCATCCTCGTAGTTAGCACCTGACCAAGACATGAATGCTACCAAAACATTATGTCCCAAAGCCAACGCTCCTTTGTCAGTGCAGGAAGAATCGGCGAGGATGTCATCTTTCCTGACTTTCTGCCCAACAGAAACTGCTGGTCGCTGATGAAAAGCCGTCATACCGTTGGTGCGAGAAAAATTGACCAGTGAAAATTCTACATCCTTGTCTTTATCGTTTCTAATTTTTATTTTTTTGGCATCGGTATAAACCACTCTGCCGGCGAAAGGCGAGAGTAACAGCCGACCGGAATCAATTGCCGCCCGTTCCTCAATGCCGGTGGCAACTAGCGGTGTTTCCGGAAGTAAACAGGGCGTCGCTTGTTTTTGCATATTAGAACCCATCAATGCCCGGTTAGCATCATCATGATTCAAGAAAGGAATAAGCGAGGTGGCGATAGAGAACGCCTGATTAGTAGAAACATCAATGTAATCAATTTCTTCTTTTTTGACCACGCCGGGCACACCGTTGATTCTGACCTCCACTTCGTCAGTCAAAATTTTGCCGGTTGCGTCGCTCGCCACAGCAGCATGGGCAATGTTGAAATTTTCTTCTTCCAGGGCATTCAGATATTTTATTTCGCCGGTTATTTTGCCTTTTTCCACCTTACCGTAAGGTGTCTCAATCATGCCGAAATTATTAATGCGGGCATACATTGATAAACGGAGAATGAGACCGATATTCGGACCTTCGGGTGTATGAATGGGACAAAGCCGGCCGTAGTGGGAAGGGTGAACGTCACGCACTTCAAAACCAGCGCGCTCGCGCGTCAAACCGCCGGGCCCCAAAGCCGAAAGTGTGCGCAAGTGTTCGATCTCCGCCAAGATATTGCTTTGATCCATAAACTGCGACAGCGGATTGGTGGTGAAAAATTCTTTAATCCGCGCCTGCAGTGGTTTAGGTGAAATAAATTGAAGCGGCTGGCTGACATCGGGGTCAATGGTGGACATCCGGTCTTGGATATTTCTTTTCATCTGGGTCAAACCAACCCGAACTTTTTGCTGAAGCATTTCGCCGACATAACGAACGCGCCGCGAACCTAGGTGGTCAATGTCATCCTCGGTTGCCCCCGGCGTAACATTTAAAAGAGTGATATTATTGATTATCGTCACCGCATCATCAAGCGAAATCGTCCGGCGGTCAGTGTCTTTACCTTCCGTTGGCTTACCGAAACGTTTGTTGAATTTGAATCGGCCGACTTTGGACAAGTCATAGCGGTCGGCACTGAAAATCCCTTTGACAAATTCCTTAGCGTTCTCCACGGTACCAATTTCACCATCGCGCATCCGTTTATGGATTTCAATAAACGATTCGTCAGTGATTTTGGCGTGGTCTTTAGCAAGTGACGCTTCAATAAAAACTTTCGCCGTTTCATTGCCTACAAAAAGCTGTCTGATGGCGTCGTCGGTCCCGGCGCCCAATACCCGCAACAGCGAAGTAACCACAAATTTTCGTTTGCGGTCAATCCGGACATAAATTGTGTCATCGGCTTCGGTCTCAATTTCTATCCACACGCCCCGCGCCGGAATAATTTTGCCGCCGAAATATCTTTTACCTTTGATTTCCTCGCTGGTGAAGAAAATGCCGAATGAACGCGCCAACTGCGGCACGATTACCCGCTCCACACCGGAAATAATAAAAGTGCCGTGAGAAGTCATCACCGGAAAATCGGCGAGAAAAATTTCTTGCTCCTTGCCACCACCGCGGATTTTATTTTTCAATTCCACTATCGCCTTAAGCGGCGCTTCATAGGAGAGCTTATTGTTCTTGGCATAGTATTCGTCAGATTTAGGTTTTTCCAATTTGACACTTTTGAACACCAATTCAAATTTTTTGCCGGAATAATCGCCAATGGAAGCAAACTCGGCGAACACTTCGTCCAAGCCTTTTTCGATTAACCACTTGAACGACTCAATTTGCGAGACAACCAAATTCGGCAAGGGTACCAGCGACTCCTTAAATTTGCTGAAATATTTTTTTTGAGACATATGAGCAACAAAAAAAGCTTACGAAGAAAACCCTCCAATAAGCTTGAGATTGCGGTCAAAACACAATCTTTCCCAAGTGGCGGTTATCTTATATCAACCCCAAAATTCTGTCAAGAGGGGTGGGGATAACTAGACGCTTCGGCGAAATGGTAAAATTTTTTCCGCTTCACCCTTCCCCGAAACGGGGTGGGCTCCGACGCGTATAAAAATTTTACCATTTCGCCTTCGCTAATGTAAATATAAAAAAAGAGGTTCTCCGTCTGCCAGAGAGAACCTCAACGCCCTGTCAGTAACCCCATCCGTCATTGGAGGGGTAGCAGATATGTAAATAATATCCGACGTTGAAAAGATGTCAAGTCAGTTAGTGGGCTACATTAAGGTGTGCCGATCGGTGAAGCTTATTGTGTGATGAATTTGTATTTAATTTTTAGATTTTTTGAGTTCAATGCCGAGTTCTTTGAGTTGTTCTTTTGAAAGCTCGCTTGGCGCGTCCATAACCGCAGTATGCCCGGAAGAGGTTTGGGGAAATGATTGCACCTCTCGAAGTTCCTTCTCCCCTGTAAGAATCATTATCATTCTCTCAATACCGTGGGCGATACCTCCATGAGGCGGAGTTCCGTAACTAAACGCCTTGAGCATATGACCGAAATCTTTTTCAATCTGCGCGTCACCATAGCCCATGGTCTTAAAGGTCGCTTTTAGTATCTCCGGCTTGTGAGCCCGAATACTACCACCGCCGGTTTCATAACCATTACAAACCAAATCGTATTGCTGGGTTATAATTTTATCTACATTCTCACCTTTTAAATGCCACTCCAAATGCTCAAATGACGGCATAGAAAATGGATTGTGGGTGAATGTCCATTTTCCTTCTTTATCTTTTTCAAAAAACGGAAAATCAATTACCCAAGCAAAAGCTAAAATTCCATTCTTTTTTTCTTCTTCATTTCGCAAATCAAATTTATCCGCTCCGAATTTTTCAATCGCTTTTTTGTAAGAAAAACGCGGAAACGGTTTCTCTTTAATTTTGTGCCCCATTGCTTCCGAAACAATCGTTATCATCTCCTCATCAAGTTGCATCAATTCCTCCCGTGTCGTAAAACTCACTTCCAAATCTATCTGCGTATGCTCAAACCCTCTATCAGCTCGCAAATCTTCGTCTCTAAAACAACGAGCAATTTGAAAATATCTTTCAAAACCAGCCACCATTAAAAGCTGCTTATACTGCTGAGGACTTTGGGGTAAAGCAAAAAATTTTCCCGGATACATTCGGCTTGGAACAACAAAGTCGCGAGAACCTTCTGGTGTTGTACTGGTAAAATATGGTGTTTCAATTTCAGTAAAACCTTTGCTAAATAAATACTGACGGGCGCGGTCAACAAATTCGGAACGAATTCTTATATTTTTCTGAAGCCGTGGCCTTCGTAAATCAAGATAACGATACTTTAACCGCATTTCTTCATTTATCTCTTTACCATCACCAGAAATATCAATGGGTGGAGTTTCGGCTTCGTTCAAAACTTTCAATTCCAAAACCTCTATTTCAATTTCACCATTCGGTTCGTTTTTATTTACCAATTTTTCCGGCCGATTGTTGACTTTGCCGACCACTTCAATCACCCATTCGGGCCGAACTTTTTGCGCCAATTCGTGCGCCTCTTTATGATTGGGCAAAATCACCATCTGGACTTTTCCGGTAACATCGCGCAAATCAATAAAAATCAATTTGCCGTGGTCGCGCCGCACATCTACCCAGCCGGCGATTCTTACTTTGTCCGCCGATGAGGCAGATTCGTCAACCTTCTCTTTTAATTCTTTTATATATGTCCGTTCCATATTTAATTATGATAGCAAAAACAAAAAGTTTTGGGTAGTAACTAAAAAGGCTAAACCTTAAGGTTTAGCCTTTTTACTTTTTTCAAAAGAAACTTTATTTCTTTTCGGCAATTTCCTGACGAATCTTTTCAATATAACGAGCCGCCGCTTCTTGGCCGCCCAAACCGAAAGACAAACCGAGCGCCAGTGCCAGCGCCACCACCATGCCGGTGAACAAGGTCTGAATGAAAGCCGCCGCGATGCCCAATTGGAACAACGCCGCTAGGATGGCAAAAACCCAAATCGCCCAGCGGGTTATCGTGCCAGCCAAATGGGCGAATTTAACGCCAACCGCTTTGGCGGAACCGACAATCACTTTCTGCATCGCTTCGGCAATCACCGCCGCCGCCAAGAGAATCAAGGCCGCCACAATCACCTGCGGCAAATACAGCAACACCACCTGTTGAAGAAAGGCGGTCACTTGATTTAAGCCGAGCACATCAAAAGCCGCCACCAAAAAGACCACGATTACAAACCACTCCGCCAAACCGCCGATGAAGCGGCCGGAATCCAAATTGAAACCCGCCTTATTGACCACCTGCTCAACTTTTGCTTGTTTCAGAATGTTGTCCACTCGCAAAATTCTAAACAAATGGACAATCAATTTGCGCAAAACCGCACCGACAATCCAACCAACGACGACAATGACAAAGGCCACGATTAATTTTGGCAAAAAACCGGCAACGCCTAACCAAACATCTTGAAAAGACGCTACCAGCACATTGCTCCATGGTTCAGTCATAAAAATTATTTATTAAAATTGATAATGTTTCGGCCCTTACATTCTACCACAAACAAGAAGACGGGCGGAAGCGAGATATCCACAAATCCCTATTCTTCTTTCTCCTGTTCCAATTTATCCAAAAGTTTCTGGTGGGGATAATCCGTCACATCGCGAATCAACTTATCGCAAATACTGGCGCGATATTTGAACTCCGAGGTCTCCAAAATCACATAACGCAACTCCTTGCCAATCTCCGACTCCATCGCCTTCACCACCCGACCAATAACGGTTTTTTTCAAGTGATCACCGACAATGAGCAGGTCCAAACGGCTTTCCTCTTCTTGGATAAAAACGCCGGCGGCAATCACCAATTTCAAACTGCCGGCGCGCGCCAAACGGCGAACCATTTCGCGGTGGTCAATCAAAGTGGTGTTAATGATCAAATTTTTTAGAGGCAAGAGATACGGAAAAAGCCGGTCTAATGTCCAGCCGACAGTTTTTCGGCGGCGGACCAGCGGTTTTTTATTCCGACGAGTTGTTAATTCGGTTTCAATAATACCGCGACGCTTAATAAAGCCGACTTTTTCAAAAATTCGCAGTTCCTTTTCCGTTTCCCGCGGCAAAGCGTGAGCGCGGCTGGCCGCCTCTTTGCTAGAGTAAATTTTATCAGGATTAAAGAGAAAGAAGCGCATCAACTTAACGCGCGTCGGACTGCCGAAAAGCTTGCTTAGGATTTCCATGACCGAATACTAGCAGACCCCTTATTTTAGCTCAACTTTACCACCCGCCGCTTCTATTTTCTTTTTGAGCTCTTCGGCTTCGGCTTTTTTCATACCTTCCTTAAGCGTCTTCGGCGCGCCATCAACTAAATCCTTAGCTTCCTTTAAGCCAAGACCCAAAACTTCCTTGATGACTTTGATTACAGCGATTTTTTGAGCGCCGCCTTCTTTAAGTTCCACATTAAATGAAATTCTTTCTTCCTTTGCCTCGTCCCGCCCTGGCGGGAAGGCGGGGCCAGCGACCGCGACAGCTTGAGCCGACACGCCAAATTTCTTTTCCAGTAATTTTACCAGCTCATTCAGCTCCAATACCGACAGCTTTTCGATTTTCTCCACCAAATCCTTGAACTTGGCGGGAATTTCGACAATGACTTCTTCTTTCTTTATTTCTTCGGTCATATTTTTAATATCTAATTACTAATTTCTAATCAATATCTAATTTCAAAATTTCTAATTAAATCATTTGGTCATTTCTCCATTTGATTAGTAATTAGAAATTAGGAATTGGAAATTTTTAGACCACTTTCTTTTTCGCCATACCATCGAGAATCATTACCAATCCCTGAATCGGCGAATTGATGACATTTACCAATTGGGCGTAGAGCGTTTGACGCGAAGGAATAGCGGCAATGCTACTCATCTCCTGACAATTCATAAATCGCCCTTCAAAAATTCCACCGAGTAATTCCACCTTTTTCTCCGACTGCTTTTGGAACTCATAAACGCCGCGGGCCGGCGCGATCTGGTCGGCGCCCCAAGCCAGACCGATTTGGCCATCAAGGGCTGGAACTTCGCCAGCCACCCCGCTTTCGGTGAGTGCTTTCTTGGCCAGCGTTTTCTTAGTTACCAAATAATTGACGCTTTCGGCGCGCAGTTTCCGGCGAAAGTTAGTCGCATCAGCAACTGTCAAACCGCTGAATTTAACCAACGCCACCGAACCCGCATCTTTGACATCCTTAATCAATTTAGCAATCGTTGCCAATGATGCTTTTTTTTGTGCTTTAGTTTTTGCCACGTTTTGTTTTTAATTTTAAACTTAATCTCGACCTTCTTTTACAAGACCTCAGACAAAAACTCCGAAGAGATTTTTGACCTCGATAGGACTTATATTGCCTATTGTCTTTGGCCTAATGCCACTAAATTAGCACAGGTTAAAAATTAAAGCGAGTAAAATTAAGGCGAGTAAACGAACAGACGAATTAAATTGAAACAAAACAGCAGATACTGGCGATAGCAGATATCTGCTAAATTCCAAACTTGCTCTTTAATTCATCTTCATTGTCCAATGAATGAGCCATCAAAATTCGCACATGCTCACTGATATCGTAAAAATCAATAATCTGATTTATTTCTTTGACGCACGAAAATGGACAAATAAAAACCGATTTCTGTAATTCGTAAAATCCTAAATTCCGCAAATGCATACGCAAAGCTTCTCTGACTTTTTTAATTCGTTCTGGAATATCAAAAATTACTACCCGCCAATTACCATCCCATTTTTTTGGTCTGTCAATTTTAAGATTATCCAAACTATAAACCTCCGCTATTTCCCTTCCTTTCTCGCTCAATACCACACTAATTGTGCCGTCTTTATTTTTTATCTCTTTCAACATACCAGAGTGATATAAACTTTTTATAGTCCTCTTGAAACTAAATTTATTAATTCCCTTCCATTCATCGACCATTCCACTAAGTATTTTGAAATATTGTTTTGGTGAATGAGTTAAGCCAAGAGCTATACCACCCAAAAGCAATATCAAAATTTTTCTGCTGATTTCACTCTTTCTATATCTCATATTTTTTTATTTAACCATAATTTAATTTAAACATATCATATTTCGCTTCACGCAGATATTCGCTATCGCAATTATCTGCTATTTTTTGTAATCATTCTAAAAATCCGAGTTTGTCCATTTCAAACAAATTCAATCAAATTCAATCAAATTCAATCAAATTCAATCAAAAAAATTGAATCGCAAAAAGAAACAAAAAGCTGACGATTAAAATCACCAGAAAACCATCTAGGAATTTAAAAAAAGTTTTATCCAGATATTTCATATTATAGATTTTAACTTAGAACAAACAAAATGGCAAAAACATTTTGCGCAGATATCTGCGCAAAATTTAAATTAAAAGAGGCGAAGCCTCCTTTGGAGGCTTCGCCTCTAAAAATCGCCTCTAAAAATCCCAAATCTGGGGAATATCCGAAACTACTTCGCCAATTCGTTCAGCTTCGCCCTCGTCATCGGCCCAACCGTGCCATAGCCCGGCTCGCCCGATTTAGCAATGCCGTATTTCACCTGGAATTTCTCCACCGCCTTGCGAGTCAGCGAGCCGTAATAATTCGTCTCATTACCTGGCGAACCGGCGCCACTGGCGCTAATTTGCGTATCAGAAGAAGAATTTAGAATGAGCTGAAGCATTTTGACATCGGTATTGGTATTGCCGGTTTTAAGCGATTTCGCAAAAACATAACCCTTGGCAATGCCAATGCCCGTCGTTCCTCCTGAAACTGAACTACCTGTAGTTTTAACAGCGCCAGACAAAGACATTTTTACTTTATCAATGACACTCTGGTCGGCGTTGAATGATTGAAGCAAGGCGATAATAGCGTTAACTTGCGTAGAACTCAAACCGCTGGCATAAATTGGAGTAGTCGGCGTTGTGGTTTGCGCCACAACTGTGCTGCCCCCACCACCCCCACCACCGCCACCGCCACCGACACCAAAGGTTACGCTATTACTGTTGTTCCTAACGCTCAAACCGCCACTACAAGTGGCTGAACCGACCTCAATAGTCAGATTTAAAGTGGAACCGCTGGACGGATTGGTGAAAGTATAGGTGCTAGACGAACTACCACAATTGGAAGTGACTGTTACCGAACCCAAGCTACCGGTCACTGTGATAGTTTTCTTATCTGCTGAGGCAAAAGTAAAACTAGAATTAGCTGGCATCACTACGGTAAAAGTACTGGTATCAACTGTCAATGATTCCAAAGTAGCGCCGCCGGCACCCGTCAAAGTGCCACCGGAAACTGAAATCTCTGAACCGGTAGAAAGTGATACATCGTCGTAAGCGGCAAACACCACACTAGTTGACAATAACAATACAGCAGCGACTAATCCTGTTATTAATTTATTTAATTTCATGGGAAGGTTGATTAATTACATCTTCCGACCTCGACTACAAGCCGACCAGTATTAGTTGACGATGCCGTAGCGTAAACTGCGTAATTAACCCCATCGGTGCCGGTAAGCTGGATACAACTACCTTGTCCGGCCGTGGTTGCTTCAAGATTTACCGTTGTTGTCCCAGTAGAAGTGATAATCGCACTGCCTGTTACTCCCACAGCTTTCGCCGGCGTAGAAGAAGCAACACCAAATGTGGTGACATTAAGATTAGAAGAAACGGTTGAGGAAGCCGCGGAAATGAAACCGCCGTAGAGGGATGACAAACCGGTAA
>Ga0156205_131_pt1 | contig 11527 bp, 9 predicted proteins | sample RifCSPlowO2_12_FD_107858 | JGI IMG/M metagenome (GOLD analysis project Ga0156205, IMG submission 107858) | Candidatus Taylorbacteria bacterium RIFCSPLOWO2_12_FULL_44_15c
ATGAATCCTTTTGTGCCCCGAAATTTGTTGAAGTAGCTCACTCCTTTTGGGAAACCAAAGAGTGCAATATGTATCTGACCTTATGCACCGAAAAATTTTTTCGCAAACAGCGAGGTCGTCTCTTTCGGAAGAAACATAAAAGAAAATTGGCATCCAGCAAATCAAGATGATGATAAATGATATTTTCCGCACATCTCCCCGATAATATCATCCAAACCGTAAGTCAGACGCCATTCCGGATGCAGTGTACCCATTTTTTTAGATACCAATCCTGTTTAAACAAAAATTTTTTGAAACGCCCTGAAAACATCTTTTACTGTTGTATTATCCAAAGCTTTTTTGGTGAGTTCCAGTGAACCAGCTTTTTTAAAAGCGAAAATGGTCGGCGGCACGGGTGGCTCGGGTAAAACAAGAATGTGGCGGCTTTGACGCGGTACCAATTCTTTCGTATCAACCGGGCCGTTAATCACCACTAATGGCACTTCGAGAGCATCGGCAATATGCATCGGGCCGGTATTGCCACAAATGAAAACCGAACATTTTTTTATAATCGTCGGCAATTCTTCCAATGAAAAATCGGTCGCTTCGGCAAAAATAATTTTGGTTAATTTTCTTAAATCCGCAATCTTATTTTTATCGCTCTTCGCGCCCACCACGACAAACTTAACATTTTGGTAAGCGGTTGATATTTTTTCCATTAGCAAAGCGAAATTTTCAATCCCCCACTCTTTGGTTTTGTTATAACCGGCGGTAATACTTAGGCCTATGATTTTGTCACTCTCGGTAAAATCGGCGCCGCGAAAAAATTCGGCAACTTTAGTTTCGGCTTCCGGAAAAATAACAACTTTCTTTTTTCCATCATTTTTATCTACGCCGATATGCCTAAGCATTTTCAAATAAAAAGCCACCAAATCTGTTGAGTGAGGATAAAATTCCCTGATATTCGCCAGCCAATCCGTCAGCCATTCGGCCCAAGGCCGGTTTTTCCTAGCCAACTTAATTCTTGTGGGAATTAAACCGAAAAACATCAAAAGCGAACTGCGGGCGGTACCGGACAAAGAAATACCAACATCAAATTTCCCTTTCCTGATTTTTTTCATCAAACTAAATCGGTTTACTGAATCATAAATAATTAATTCATCTATATCGGGATTTTGTCTGACAATACCCGCCGCTTGCGTTGCCGCCAAAACGGCGAGACGACAATCAGGAAAAGTTTTTTTAATGGCATCAAAAACCGCCGTGGCGGCGACCAAATCGCCAATTCTAGTTAGTTGCGGAATTACCAAAATCCTTTTTTTACTTGGGAGTTGAGCTCCCAAGTGATTGATGTGAGTTAAAATTTTAACTGCCCGATTGTCCCAAGTGTAAAATTTGCTTTTTTCCACCGCCCGCGCCGCTTTCTCTTTCGCCGCCTCGGCATCACTAAGCGCCAAATTTACTTTCTCGGCAAAAGACATGGGATTATCAGCTTCCGCCAGAAAAGCCGAACCATCATCAACAATCTCGGCAATGGACGGGATATTGGAAACCACCAGAGGCGTGCCGGAAGAGATATATTCAAAAAGTTTCATCGGCGAAGTGTAATAAAGCGAAACTTTCTGTTTGCCGGTATTGGGTAAAACTAAAACATCAGCCGCTTGGCACCAAAATGGCATCAGTTCATGAGGCTGAAAAGGAACAAAAACAACTCTTTCATCATTGGCTTCCGGCAGGCGTTTCTTTAAATCTTCAACATCGGCAGTCGCGCCGCCCACGAGGTAAACTTTTGCCACTGGAGAAATTTTGTCAATCGCCAAAATCAAAGTTTCCACCCCCTTCCAATTAAACAAAGCGCCGGTATAAAGGACGATTTTCTCGTCAATTGGCAAGCCCAATTTTTTCCTGACCTCGTTTTTGGGAATTACTGCTGAAAACTTTTCCACATCAGTGCCGTTGGGCCAATAAACCACACGCTTCTCAGGAATTCCAAAATCTTTTCTCAATGCTTCTATTTTCCAACGGGTTTGCACGGCAAAACCGAAGGATTTATTCATTACCCGCCGATACATAAAATTTTTCCCGGGAAAATGATGGATGTCATAGAAAATCTTTGAGGCCACCAAAGAAACGAAAAACAATGGCATATAATCATGAGAGAAAAAAACCGCTTCGACCCGATCTCTTTTTTTGAACAAAAAATAAAGGATGGTAAAAAGAGAAAAAGAAATCATTTGCAGGAAAAAAGTTAACCATTCCAGCCAGCGCGGCAGAAAAGGCAGAAAATCAAAACAAAAAATTTTGTTGATTTTGAAATTGGGCTTGACACCGTAAAACAAAAACGGGTCGCCCGAGCGACGCCAAAGTTTTGGCACCACAAGTTCCACTGATGCGCCAGTGCGAGCGAAAGCCTCGCAAATTTTCATTGTCGCTAGACCGTGGGCCTTTTCGGTCGGCAAACGCGTATTGGCAATATAAATAATTTTCATAAATGTAAAATTGCAAAAATCGTTGAAGGCGCAGGTTTGGTGGAGACTTGCGAGCACGGCTGGCGCGAGCACGAGGAATTTTTTAGTAAAAAAATATCCGTGCTCCGACAAACCTGTGCCAAGAAAGATTTTTGCAATTTATTTAACCGCATAAATATAATAACCGGCAGTGGTGTGTCTTTGTTTCGTCCTAAATAACTTATCCAAAAAAGTAGACAACGGGTCAATAATAAAACGAATTTTATGCTGAAACGGCAGAAAGAAAAACAGCGCCTTGAAATAACCGCCGCGCTTGACGAATTCTACTTCCTTGAAACCTTGAAATAAAACCAGAATGGTGTCGTCAAAAATTCGCCACAAATCTTGGTAGGAGCCTTTTCTGGCGTGGTAAGGATAAATCGACGGCACATGAACAAAAGCCCGACCGTTTGGTTTCAAAATTCGTTCAATTTCCTTCATCGCTTGAAGCGGATTTTCCACGTGTTCCAAAACCGAGTGGCAAATTACCGAATCAACAGAATTATCAGTTAGCGGAATTTTGTGGATATCGCCGATTACATCAGCGCCCGTTTGTTTGTCATAATCCATTGTTTGAAATCGGCAACCGCGAAAAAGTGGCCGGTAAGGCGCCAGCCATTTCTGAAATCTCTCTCCGCCGCCGACATCCAAAACAAAACCACCGGTAGCGGCGATCGCTTTAATTTTTTGGTCAATAAAATCGGCAAAATCCAAATCGGAAAGTTTTATCATAATCATAAGCTATCACGATTTTTGCTCTTTGAAAACTGAAATTAAACGGCTGGCAAGCAAAACAAGATTATGATTTTGGACAATTTCTTGCCGGAATTGATTTCGATATTTTACCAATAAGGTTTCGGGTAGAGAGAGCGTGAATTTGATTTTCTTCACCAAATCGCGGTTATCATTTTCCTCGAAGCGAAATGCCGGCGGAATAAGATTATCAAAAGCTGGACTAGAAACCAAAGGCAAAGTGCCGCAAGCCATGCCTTCCAAAACCGTTTTGTCGTAATTGCCTTTAGGTGTCAGATTCACTGATACAAGATAGGCATTGAAAATCGCTGGCGTTTGTTCGTTCGGCACGGCGCCGCGGAAGAAAAGTTTGCCTTTCTTCTGAAGCACCACTGAAATTCCTTTAAGCCGCTCAAAATAGCCGCTATCTTTCGCGGCCGCGGCGCCGTAAATATCCAAAACAAAATCTACACCCTCCTCGTCCAAAATCCTTGCCGCCCCAATTAAAACATCAACTTTTTTTAACGGCGCGATTCGGCCGATGTACATTATGCTTTTCGGCTGACGATTTATTTTTTCATCCGGTTTAAAAAATTCCGTATCTATACCGGCCGGCATCCGCCGAGATTTTTTTGTGCCGGCAGTATAAGCGAATGGCGAAGTGTGACAAACGACATCAGATATAAACATTGCCGTTTTAGTCAAAAAATTACCGCAAGTGTGGTTATACCAAAACACGATTCTCTTGCCTAAAATTTTCCAAACCAATCCGCCAAGCAAAACATATTCCTGATTCATATGGACAAAAACCGTGTCATAATTTTTTCGTTCGCGGCAAATATATTTGTAGAAATTAAAAAGGTATTTGAATCTTTGGATAAACTTGTAACTTGTAACTTGTAACTTGTAACTTTCTTTGCCGAGAGAAAGAACTTTTATATTAGGTGGCAAAGAATACTCGCCGCGTTTCAAACAAATCACGGTGATTTTTTCAAAATTTTTCGCGAACTCCAAAAGCCAGCGGTGAAAAAAACCGAGCACCGCGTCGTTCCTGTCCACTTTTTGAGTAATAATCAAAAGTTTCATATTTTCATTTTTTCGATTCAATTTTTTCAATAATTTTTTCGGCAAACTTTGCACTATCAAAGCCAATAATTTCGCAACCTAGTTCCCGGGCCGCGCCGACATCAGTGGAAATTACCGATAGACCGGCGGCTCGCGCTTCCGCCATTGTCAAACCATAACCCTCGTACAAAGAAGTGTTCAAAAAAACATCGGCGGTTTTGTAATAAGGTGCCAAATTATCCAACCATTTTTCAAAAATAATACTATCTTGTAACTTGTAACGTATAACTTGTAACTTTAAGACACCGAGGAGGGAGCCGGAACCGACGATGACGAGACCAACATGGGGAAATTTTTTAACCACTGCCCGCCAAGCGTCAAGCAATAAGCTAAAATTTTTCTCCGGCTCCAAACGACCGGCGGCTAAAGCGATAAAATTAAACTGGGGATATTTTTTTCGCAAATCATTTTCCGGCGAAATGGTGGTATTTTTGATTTTTTCTCCATCAATTTTTATGGGTCTAATCTCAATTTTATCTTCGGCAATTTTTAGATGGGGCTGGAGAAAATTTTTAATTCTGTTTGAAACAACCCTGATTTTATCGGCCCTGGGCAGTAAAAACTTTGCCAACTGAAAACGCAAAAAATTTAAAAATGCCAAGCGCCAGCCAAGTTTCAAGCTGGTAAAAAAAGGACTGCCAAGGTCGGTGTGAATTTGCAATTTTAGTGGAATCTTAAATTTTTTCGCCAATCGCCAACCAACTAAACCGGTTTCAAACGGGTCCTGACAGGTAATCAGACAATTTCTAATTTCTAATCCCCAATTTCTAATGACTGATTTACCGAGGCGAATGGCGTCAAAAACATAGAAAAATTTTGAAAATGAACTGGTGGGATACACAAAAACATTTTTGGAGATCTGTCCCGATTTTGCTTTGCAAAATCGAGGATCCTCGATTTTTGTAAACAAAAATCGGGAGAATTGGGAATTTTTCTTGTTGAAAATTATTATATGTATTTCGCCAAAAAGCTTGCCATATTCAATCATCCGCGCCTGGACGGCACTGCCCTCTTCAAAAATCTTCCTATCGGTAGAAATCATCAGAAGTTTGTCCGTCTTGCCCGTTGCGCCATTATGCAATTCAGAATAAACAGCTAAAAATTCGTTGGCAATGTCGCGCCAAGTGTGAGTCCAATTGAAATTTTCAATCTTTTGCCGGCACTGTTCGTAATTTTTTTCTTCAGCTAAATATGAAATCTTTTCGGCAATGTCATTGGTATTTTCCGGGTCCACAAAAAGACCAACATTTCTCAAGCGTTCGTAAAGTCCGGTTTCTCTGGTTAAAATAAACGGCTTATTATGACGAATGGCGTCTAAAATCAAATTGGGGCTGACATCGCCGAGTGACGCCAAAATCACGGCATAACAATGAGCCACTTTCTCCATAAATTTATCAAACGGCTTAGTAGTGTCATCATAAACAATCGCCGCGTTTTTGATTTTGGTTTTCTCAAAAGCCGCCGCCAATCGTTTGGCGTTTTTCCATTTGAGCGGCCTCGCGCCAGCGATATAATTCTTTTCCGTTGGTGGAAAAGACGGCTCTTTTTGCCCATAATAATTTTCTACGATCGTAGTTTTCGCTTCATCAAAACCATAAACCGGCAACCAAATTTTTCTTTGCCAATCGGTGCTAAAAATCAAGCGGCTGGCGTTTCGTACCGTCCAACACGAGAGTTTGAAAACAATTCTCTCTTTTAAATTCAACTTGTCCAACCGTGTTCGGTAGAAATTTTTGAGTAGAACCAAATCGCCGGTCCGCTCCACATACCATTCCCACAAAAAATCACCACCGGTGCGGATAATAATTTTTTTGCCCAAAAATCGCGCCGCCGCCACTGCCGGCATGGCCACGCTAAAAGTGTCCAACGCCACTACTAAATCAGATCTAGGAAAAAACAGGAAGCAACGCAAGAAAAACCAAATATGGCGAACCACCATTGGCAAATTTTTCTCCAATTGATAAGTCAAAATTTTAACGTTGTGTCCTTGCGCCTCAAATTCCACCTTCAAATTTTTGGCGTATTGGGCCGGTCCTCCGATTTCCGGCGGGTATATGCCCGTAGCGATAACGATTTTCATTCAATCAATATGCTAGCACAAAAAACATCCGAGCAGAAAACCTGATATTTTTACATTTTTTCCGGTGCCTGAATACCCAATAACCAAAGGCCGTTTTTTAAAACGATGGAAACGGCGCGGGTTAAGGCAAGACGATAATTCTCTTCTTTAGAATTAATAATTTGATTGTGGGCGTAAAAATTATTGAAAGCGCTGGCTAATTCAATAAGATAAGTGGCGACATAATGCGGTTCGTATTCCGCCGCCGCCCGCGCCGCCACTTCCGGAAAGCGATAAAGTGACCGTTCTAAAATCTTCGGACTCAAAGGTTCAACCTTGGAGAATTTTTTTTGGGTCTTTAAAGGTTGAACCTTTATTTCTTCGGTTTTTGCTAACACCGACCTCGCCCGAGCGTAGGTGTATTGCAAATACGACCCCGAATCGCCTTTAAAAGAAATGGATTTTTCAAAATCGTAAATAATATCGGCACCGATATTCTGCTTCAAAATGGAATACTTAATTGCGCCGACGCTAACTTGTTCGGCAATTTTTTGCTTCTCTATCGCCGGTAAATCTCGCTCCGCCACTTTTTCCGCCACTAAATTCTCCACCGTGCTAATCAGCGACTCACCGGTAACGACATTGCCTAACCGCGACGACATTTTGCCGGAAGCGAACCGCAGCAGACCGTGGGAAATATGCTTTGTCTTTTCTGCAATCACCGGCATCACCTCCTCCATCGCTTTGAGTACTACCTTGAAATAGTCGCTCTGCTCGTTGGCGGTAACAATAACTGACTGGTTTATATCCGGCTCTTTTTCAAACTTCGCTCTGTTTAGCCCAAGCTCCTTGGCCTCGTAGGTTGGGAGTCCTTGTGAAGTGATAAAAACTCTGGTGTGCAGCCCAAATTTTTCTCCTCGGAAGATAACGGCGTTTTCGCTTTTCTCAAACACCCCCTTCTTCAAAAACTCGGCGACAATTTTCTCGCCCTCACGCCCTTCTTGGCTCTCAAAAAAGTAGTAATCAAACTTCGTGCCAAGCTTTTTATAGATTTCCTCAAAGTGCGCCAAACTTATCTTCCGCCCTTCTTCGTAGAGTTTGTTCACTTCCGGGTCTGACTTTTCAAAAATTTTCTTATTCAAATCATCAATTTCTATCTTGGCTTCGGGGTCTTTTTCATAAGCGGCCGATCCCATAACATAAGCTTGCCCCAACAGAGCAACGGCATCATTTTGAAAATTGAAAATTGAAAATTGAAAATTGTTCTTCAAAACTCCCCAAATCGCCTTCGCCACATGAAGTCCGACATCGCCTTGCCAACAGGCGCGGACTACTTTCGCGCCGGAAAATTCAATAAGCCGCGCGATTGATTCGCCGACGGCGTTGCTCATTAAGTGGCCAATATGAAATTCCTTGAACGGATTAGGGTTGGTGTATTCCACCATCACCTTTTTGCCAGCGAGCGTTTGGTTTTTGCTGAAATTTTCGCCTTGGGCGAAAATTTCAGCCAGCGAGTCGGCAAAAAATCTCGACGACAGGTAAAAATTTATGAACCCTGCACCCGCGATTTCTGTCCTTTCTAAAAAGGCGAAACCCCGCCACGGCGGGGTTTCGCCTTTATTCTTAATCTCCGCAACAATCTTTTCCGCCACCTCTCTCGGCTTCATCTTGAGTTCTTTGGCATACACCAACGCCACATTTGTAGAATAATCCCCATGCGCCAAATCCGCCGGGTGTTCAAGCAAGATTCCCCTCGCTTCAATATCTAAATTCTTTAATGCCCCCTTAATTAAATCTGTGAGCTTTTCCTGAATCATAAAACCATTTTAGCACACAATCTGTTTTGCTCCCCAGAAATCAAGGATGGTTTCCGTTAATTGATAACAATTTCCACACTTCAAAAGCCCGAGGTAAGAAGTGATTGATTCCTGTTTCGGATTTTCTACCAAACGCTTAAACATTCTTCTTTTTGTTGTCATCCGCAAAACTCGGTGGTTGGGAAAATGAACCCAACCCAAAAAATCCGCGCCCGAAGCAACAGTTTTGATAAAGATTTTATCAATATTAATTTCCAGTTTTAGTGTGTCCCGCAAAAAGTTTTTCATTTGGAACAAAATTTCCTCAAGCCAAGTCCTACTTTCCGAAAAAACAACAAAATCATCGGCGTAGCGGATGTAAAATTTCGCTTTTATCTTATGCTTCATAAATTGGTCAAATTCGTTAAGGTAAATGTTGGCGAATAATTGCGAAGTTAAATTGCCGAGTGGCAAACCTCTTCCGTAAAAACCAGCGGTGTAAAAACTGTTGATGATTTCAGCGAGAAGTTGAATAATTTCTTCATCAAAAATTCGCTTGCGTAAAATTCGCAATAAGATTCCGTGGTCAATATTGGCAAAAAACTTCCTGATGTCGCATTTCAAAACCCAACAGGATTTTGTATTGTTTTTGCTAACTTTCCAGACAAATGTACGAAAACGATTGATAGCTTTGTGAGTTCCTTTTTCGTTTCGGCAGGAAAAAGAATCGGCAATGAAAGTTTGGTCAAAAAATGGATAAAGTTTTCGATATACGGCTCGATGAAGCAAGCGGTCGCGAACACTTGCCTTGTGAATATTTCTTGGCTTCGGGTCAGAAATTCTGAAAGCTCGGTAACTACCGTGGCGATAGGTTTTTGCTCGCAAATCATTATGAAGCGAAATGACATTATCCATCAGACGCAAACTAAATTCCTGCACATCCAGCTTTTTTCTTTTTCCTTTCACAAATTCTCTCCAAGCGCCGAGCAAGTCTTCCAAAGAAATGATATCCTCGTAGCTATGGTTGAATTGAATCCCACTCATTCTATAAAGGTTACCCCCCCCAACGCTTTTTGCCAGTGGTGGAGAAACTTAAACAAGGATATTTTCTTTGGCACCAGTGCCTTGAACTTTTGCCAAAGACCCAGAAATATTCCATTGGTAATCGTATAGATAAACTTTTGATTGAAAGTATTGAAGCCGCGGTAACTGCCACCTTTTTGCCAAAAGAGGAAAAACTGCCGTGGCTGCGATTAGCTATAAGAAAATTGGATACAGCAAAAGTTCTCCTTATGATTGTGTGGGAAACAAAATCTTTGGATGATAAAAAAATCGTCGGGCTTTCAGAAATTTTAAATGATGCCGGTAAAATGCTCGGCGGTTGGAATGGCCAACTACAAAAATACTTAAGAGAAAACTCCCCCAGAATTGCCCGAGGGCAAACGGGGGAGAAATGAAGAGAGTTGCGACACGGCAAACGCAAACCCATTCTCATGATTCCACTTGTTGTCGGGGTTGTCGTAGTAAGCGTTAAGCCACTGACCATTGTCGTTACGATTCGCGCTGAGCAGATTCGGGTCGCCGTCAGAAATGTGCAGAATGCCTCCCATTTCACCACCCCTTGAATACTCTCGGGGTTGTATCGCATTCGGCATCACAATGCCTTAGTATCTTGCACCAAGTATCTTCATTTTTTTTATTTTACGCGTGTCACTCCGTTTGAATTCTTAAACACAAACGCTCTCAACGCGCGGATACTGGATTCGGCGGAAAGAAACCATAGTCCCTTTCGGATTGGCCTACTACCGTGGCTTAGTATACAAAAACTCTCGCCTGCTTGACACGGGCGAGAGTGTGAAAAAACTTAAGTCAAGGGACAGAGGGCTAGCGCAAAGGGTCCTAGGACTTAGCTCTAACTTGCGACACGGCAAACGCAAACCCACTCCCATGATTCCACTAGTTGTCGGGGCGGAAGTCGTCGTCCGCGTCAAGCCACTGACCAGTGCCGCCACGACTCGCGCTGAGCAGACGCGGGTCGCCGTCAGAGTCGTGCACGGGTTCGTGCATGGCAACGATCCAGATCAGCCCCATGGCTGCGATCTCCTTGTCCGTGAACTTCTCACGGATGAGGCAGACCAGTTCGGCGTTCGGCTTCGAGAGCTTGCGCTTGTCGGCCTCGGCGCGAATCTTCTTCGTGATCCGATCGTTGTCCTCGAAGAGCATGCCCTTGAGAACGGCGACTTCAGTCGTCATGCCATTGGTCGGCTTGAAGTCCGGCGAACGGAGCACCTGCTTGGCGTAGTTTCTGACGCGGAAACAGTTGCCTTCCAGACGCTTGATCCAGTCTTCGCCGGTCGTGCCGTCGGAGGTGACACTGAAGTAGATGACACCGTCTTCCTCGAGCCACGAACGGGTCGGTTCCGAAACCGAGAGTTCATTGCGGAGAAAACGGTCAACCCCTTCCTCCCCGCCGAGTTTGTTCCAGACCGCTTCCACGCGGCCGAGGGTAATATCGGGATATTTCATAATATAATTGCCTTTCGTTCAACTGCTAGTTGTGGTTTATTCACCTCTTCCAGAAGTGAATGCTAGGCCGTTGTGGTCATAGCCAGAAATCCCCAGAAAAGGTGAGGGACTTTTGGCTATGACCGCGGCAAGATTTCAAGGTTCATTGAATTATGGATTATTCTAACAAACACCGCCCCAAATTTCTGCCCGAAATACTACCATAATTGCGCCATAAAAGTCAAGCAAAAATACGAAATATGGCTTTAAATAAAGGTATCTTGGCAAGGGGAAAATACATAAATAAAAAGGAAGCCGCGGGCCGCCTGATACGAGGGCTCGCAGCGGACTTCTGCTTCTAACGGGGTCAATAACCAGGTGGGTAACTATCATCTTGAAAATTCACTCCTAACCATGTTCAAAAATTCGCTTGCGTAAAATTCGTAATAAGATTCCGTGGTCAATACTGGCAAAGAATTTTCTGATGTCGTATTTCAAAATCCAGCAGGTCTTGGTGTTGTTTTTGCTGACTTTCCAAACAAATCTACGAAAACGGTTGATGGTTTTGTGAGTTCCCTTTTCGTTTCGGCAGGAAAAAGAATCGGCAATAAATGTCTGGTCAAAGAATGGGTAAAGTTTTCGGTAAACAGCACGATGAAGTAAGCGGTTGCGAGCACTTGCTTTGTGTATGTTTCTTGGCTTCGGGTCAGAAATTCTGAAAGCTCGGTAACCTACCGTGGCGATAGGTTTTTGCTCGCAAATCATTATGAAGCGAAATGACATTATCCATCAGACGCAAACTAAATTCCTGCACATCCAGCTTT
>Ga0156205_112_pt1 | contig 6579 bp, 5 predicted proteins | sample RifCSPlowO2_12_FD_107858 | JGI IMG/M metagenome (GOLD analysis project Ga0156205, IMG submission 107858) | Candidatus Taylorbacteria bacterium RIFCSPLOWO2_12_FULL_44_15c
CTGAACAAGATAGTCAAACCGCCCGTCAAGCTCCTCACGATGCCGCTGATAATACTGACCTTGGGGCTTTTCCTTGTGGTCATAAACGCTCTTATGCTATGGTTGGTTGACTATGCTTTTGATTTTGTGATTATAGAGAGCATAACGGCGTTAGTGTGGGCAACGATTATTACTGCGGCAGTTAATGCCATAATCGGAGTATTCAGTAAAGTCATCGACTAGATCGATTCGGTTGCTTGTTTAATTTACAATGACCAATTTTCAATGAATTTTCAATGACCAAAATTTCAAACAGCCCTTCGGGCATGCTCCGACTGTAGTCGGAGCAGTTTGAAAATTGAGATTTGGAGCTTGATTGAAAATTGAAAATTGAAAATTTGATGAATCAAATACTAACCTATTCCCAAATAATTTTAGCCGTACTGCTTACTGCGGCTGTTTTGGTTCAGCAGAAAGGAAGCGGCCTATCTTCCTCTCTAGGAGGAAGCGGCATAGAGTACAGCACCAAAAGAGGCGCGGAGAAAGTATTTTTTTACGCAACCATAGTTCTTGCCGTACTCTTTCTGACTGTTTCGATTCTTAGAATAATCTAAAAACTTCTTAGTAATTATGATGCGAGACGACAACCAGTTGGATGATTTCTTTGGTCTAAAAACAAAGGACGACGACGGCTCCGGCATACGAGAAACCATCACCAAAAAAATTCGGGGAAAGCTCAAAATGCGGCTTATCCCCAAAGCGCTTTCGAGAAAGGAAAGATACATTGTCGCGGCGTTGGTCCTTGTGATACTCGGTTCCATTGTCGCCATACCCCTTACTACCTATTTTCATTTCACCGTCCAAGCCCCTGATTACGGCGGCGGGTTCACCGAGGGCATGGTTAACGAACCGCGCCACATCAACCCTCTCCTTTCCCAAGCCAACGACACCGACAGAGACCTGGTATATCTCATCTACTCCGGGCTACTTGAATACAACGGCGAGGGCAAGATAGTGCCTGATCTGGCGCAGTCATATGAGATATCAAGCGACGGCTTGAATTACACCGTTTATTTGAAAGACGACGCCTATTGGCACGACGGGAGAAAGGTTACGGCCGACGATGTCATATTCACCGTCCAGACGGCGCAGAATTCCGATTACGGAAGCCCCCAGCGCATCAACTGGCAGGGCGTCCAAATTGAAAAGGTCAATGATCTTGCCGTAATGTTCAAGCTCCAGGCGAGGTACGCCCAGTTCCTCAACAATCTGACCGTGAAGATATTGCCCAAACATATCTGGCAGGACATCAAACCCATAAACTTCGCTCTTTCGGAGTTTAACTTAAAACCAATCGGTTCCGGCCCTTATAAATTCGACCGTTTGAAAAAAGACAAGGACGGCAGGATACAGTCATATCAGCTGTCAGCTAACAAAGAATTCCATGGGAGCAGACCATTCATTAACGACATAGAGATAAAATTCTACGTTTCCGAAGATGAGATGATAGACGCTTACAACAGGAATGAGATAGAGGGATTGAGCTTCGTCTCGCCGGACAACCTGAAGAAGGTCAAATTCAAACAGCGGCTTAACTTGAGAGAGCTCCGGCTCCCGCGCTACTTTGCCGTTTTCTTCAATCAGAACAAGAGCGCCATACTATCGGACAAGAACATTCGTCTGGCCTTAAGCCACGCCACCGATAAAAACGCCCTGCTGGAGAAAGTTTTGGGATCGAGGGGCGTTGCCGTACACTCTCCAATGGTGGGAGGAGTCCTCGATATACCCGATAACGTCAAAAGATACGACTATGATCTCGAACTGGCAAAAACGATACTTGAAACAGCCGGCTGGTCCAAGGATGAGAGCGGCATCTTGTCCAAAAAGGACCAACGCCTCGAAATCAGAATAACCACATCAACCTGGCCCGAACTGACGGAAGTTGCTAAAATAGCAGAAGAACAGTGGAAAGCGCTGGGAGCGGATATTACGGTCGAGGTCTTGCCTACGCCGGAACTCCAACAAGCGATAAAAGACAGGAACTACGAGGCATTGCTTTTCGGAGCGGTACTGAATATAGACCCCGACCCTTTCAGCTTGTGGCATTCCTCGCAAAAAAGAGACCCCGGCCTAAACCTCGCCCTCTACGATAACAAGGCCGCCGACACTCTTCTTGAGGATGCCCGGCAGACGCTTAACCCTCTTGAGCGGGCCAAGAAATACGACGACTTCCAAAAACTGGCCATAGAAGATATCCCCGCCGTATTTCTCTATAATCCGCTTTACATTCACGGTCAAGCCAAGAAGATAAGGGGCTCGAACGGCAAGCTCATATCGCTGCCATCGGACAGATTCATAAACATCGAGGGGTGGTACGTCGACACGAAGCGTGTCTGGCGATAATAAAGTAAAAAGTAAAATTTAAAAATGAAAAACAACAGCGTAAAACTAAAAACCGAAATAACTTTATCAGTTTTAATTTTTTAGTTGTCGTTTTTAGATTTTCATTTTCTGTTTTTAATTTGATATCATGCGTAATCAGATCCTTAACTTCCCGTCACAATTATCTCAAGGCGTTGAACTCGCACGAGACATTAAGATAGACAAAACTTACGAGAAGGTTGTCGTTTGCGGAATGGGCGGTTCCGGCATCGCCGGAGAGATGTTGCTTTTTTGGCAGGAGGTAAGCGGTATGTTGCCGGTCGTCTGTATACATCGCGACTACGACCTACCGTCCTGGGTCTCAAAGAACGACCTGGTTGTGTGCATATCCTGGTCAGGCAATACGGAAGAGGCCCTGTCGTGCTATGAAGCCGCAATAAAGTCGGACATTCCAGCGGTCAGCATCACAACCGGTGGAAAACTGGCGGAATTGTCTAAAAAACATAAAACACCGCTTGTCTTGATCCCCGACAAAGACCTCCCTCCCAGAATGGGTGTCGGCTATATGACGGCCGTTCTGTTTCAGTTGATAGGGCTGGGAGAAAAGATCACGACGATCTCGCTGGACCCGGTAAAAACCGAAGCGGAAGGCAAAAAATTGGCTGACAAAATAGACGGGATGACCCCGCTTCTTTACTCTTCTTACAAATGGAGAGTACTCCCCCGTCTATGGAAGATACTATTCAACGAGAATGACAAGATCCACGCGTTCTGGAATTATTTTCCGGGAATGGCGCATAATGAACTGGTTGGATTCACGGATGAAGCACAAGATCGTTTTTTCCCTATCTTCTTTAAAGACGCCGGAAACGACAAACGCCAAAACAAGAATATAGACACCGCTATTGCAATTCTAGACAAACAGGAGTATAATTATAGTATCGTTAATCTCTCTTCAAGCGATAACCCCCTCGAAACAGTCCTAAACGGTTATATATTAGGCCTCTGGACAAGTTTCTATTTAGCCAAAAAACTGGGAGTAGATCCTGAAAAAACAAAACTACTTGAAGAATACAAGGAACTTCGATACTAAGTTGTCTTTTATCTTCTTGGGCGAGTGGTGAAATTGGCAGACACGCGGCGTTCAGGTCGCCGTGAGAGCAATCTCGTGGAGGTTCAAATCCTCTCTCGCCCACTATGGAACAAAATAATAATTCTTCTCCGGAGATCATACTGGCTTCTGCGCGTCCCGCTCAACGGAGAGGCAACGTCGGCACTGGGACGTCCAGAAGACAAGAAAGAGACCACAAGCGCCGATGGATGAAACCCACCGTGCGCAGAGTTAAGGTCCTGGGAAGAGGTCCCGTTGGAGGCGGGTCCGCTTATGGCGGAGAAGAAGCCGAAAGATCAAAGGTTGGCGGTCTTAAGATCGTCCACCTCGGCGGATTGGGCGAAATCGGCCGCAATATGTCGGCCGTCCAGTATGACGACGAGATAATACTTATAGATGCCGGCATAAGTTTCCCAAACGAGCAGATGCCCGGCATTGATTTCATTTTGCCTAATGTCGGATATCTGGCGGGCAAAGAGCATATGGTCAAAGCTATGTTCTTTACCCACGGCCACATGGACCACACGGGCGCTCTCCCTTTTATCCTTGACAAGATTGGCGACCCCGACTTCTATGCCGCCGCCCTGACAAGAGCCCTCATTATAAAGCGCCTTGAAGAATACAAGGACAGGAAACCGGTCAATATAATCCAAATAGAAGCCGGGGACGAGATAAAGATAAGCGACAAGCTCTCAGTGAAAGTTCTGCGCGTCAGCCACAGTATTCCCGATGACCTTCAGATAGTAATAAGTACGCCGCTCGGCAAGATAGTGCATACATCTGACTTTAAATTCGACGAAACGCCCGTGAACGACAAACCGGCCCAGATAGAAGAGATGCAAAGAATGGGTGACGCAAAGGAGGTCCTGCTGATGATGTCGGATTCTACCGGCGCGGAGAATGAGGGACATTCTCTGTCTGAACAAGACATTACCAAGAATATGGAGAAGATATTTACCGACGCGACCGGGATGCTTATCATCGGCACTTTTGCTTCTCTTATAAACCGCATCCAGCAGACGATCACCATCTCCGAGAAATTCGGCCGAAAAGTCGTGGTTGACGGTTATTCAATGAAAACCAATGTAGAGATAACCAAAAAACTCGGATACCTCAAAATGCAAAAGGGCACGCAGATAAGTATGGACGAGATAGACCGTTATCCGAGAGAAAAAGTGACCGTCATCTGCACCGGCGCCCAGGGTGAGGGCAACGCCGTGCTTATGCGTATCGCTAACGGCGAGCACAGACACATCCTCCCTCGCAAAAACGATACATTCGTTTTCTCGTCATCGGTCATCCCGGGCAATGAAAGGAACGTCCAGTTCCTGAAAGACCAGCTCTACCGCAACGGCGTCAGGGTATATAACTACAGAATGATGGATATTCACGCCGGCGGACACGGCAACAAAGAAGACCTGCGCACGATGTTGAAACTGATAAGGCCCAAATTCTTAATGCCTATCCACGGCCAGTATTCGATGATGGTTAATCACGGTTTTCTCGGCAACGAAGAGGGCATACCGGAAGAAAACGTCATAATCGCCGATAACGGCACCATAGTAAATTTGGAAAAGGACAAATTCTGGTTTGACAAAGAGCGGGCTCCCTTCGATTACGTGTTCGTTGATGGTCTCGGAGTCGGCGACATCGGCAATGTCGTCCTGCGCGACAGACAGATACTTTCCGAAGACGGAATGTTCGTCGTTGTCGCGCTGGTTGACTATGCCACCCATACAGTCATAGGCAGCCCCGACATCATCTCCCGCGGTTTCATATACCTCAAAGAGAACAAGGAGCTCTTGATGCAGGTCAGAAAGAAGATCCGCCAGATAGTGGAGAGCCAAAAAAGCGCCCACGAATTAAACATGGCCGACCTAAGAGACCAGCTCCGCAATCAGATAGGATTATTCTTGTTCCAAAAAACCCAGCGCAGACCGATGGTCCTGCCCGTGGTAATAGAGGTGTAATGATAAATATCGACGACTTCAAAAAATTAAACATAGTGGTTGGAATTATTGAAAGTGTTGAGGATATAGAAGGCAGCGATAAGTTATATAAATTTACCGTTAACATCGGCCAAGAAAAAAGACAGATACTGGGCGGCTTGAAATTGTCGTATCAAAAAGAAGAGCTGATAAATAAGCAAGTGCTCATTCTTAAAAACCTGGAACCGAGAAAAATGATGGGCCTGGAATCGCAGGGTATGATCCTTGCCGCAAGCGATGAGAACAATAAACCCGTCGTAGTTCAACCGTTGAAAAAAGTACAAAACGGCTCTATAATCAGATAGTGACTACTAAAGTATTTTCTGGTATTCGTCCAAGCGGCAAACTGCATTTAGGCAACTACCTCGGAGCGATAAAGAATTGGATAGAATTGCAGGACAAAGCCGACCAGGCCATATTCGCCGTGGTTGATTATCACGGTATTACCACGCCCTACGACCCCAAAACATACCAGCAGCAGATAATGGATACGGTTTTGGATTACCTCGCCGCAGGAATTAACCCCGACAAGGCATTGCTCATCCGCCAGTCAAAAGTCCCCCAACACACGGAACTCGCGTGGCTTTTCAACACCATAACTTCCGTTGGCTGGCTGGACCGCCTCCCTACGTATAAAGAACAGCTTGAAAAAACGGGCGTAAACAACATGGGTCTTCTTGATTACCCCGTGCTGATGGCAGCCGATATTCTTGCTGAAAAATCCAATCTTGTGCCCGTCGGCGAGGACCAGCTTGCGCATATTGACGTGACGAATGAGATAGCCAAGAGATTCAATTCAATGTTCGGCCAGACATTTGAGCCAGTAAAGGCGCATTTAGCAGAAGGCGCACGCATAATGTCTCTTCAAGACCCGACAAAAAAGATGTCGAAAACGGGTGATGAGGGAATTGCTCTCTCCGATGACCCCGATACGATCCGGGCCAAAATAAAGAAAGCCGTCACCGATTCGGGCAAAGAAGTTAAGTACGATGAAAAGTCAAAACCGGCGATCTCAAACCTGCTCACCATCTATCACCTGCTTTCTGGAAAAGAAATTAAAACTCTTGAAAAAGAGTACGACGGCAAGTCGTACGTCGACTTCAAAAACGACTTAGCCGA
>Ga0156205_121_pt1 | contig 4394 bp, 4 predicted proteins | sample RifCSPlowO2_12_FD_107858 | JGI IMG/M metagenome (GOLD analysis project Ga0156205, IMG submission 107858) | Candidatus Taylorbacteria bacterium RIFCSPLOWO2_12_FULL_44_15c
TGGCAACCGGCGGGGTGGAATTTTCCCAAGTAAAAATTGCGGTGGATGAAACCCGAGTAATTTATCCGGTGGAAACTGACGAAGGACCTGTCTTTGAAGACCGTTCGGAAGAAGATGACCGAGTGCGCTTTAATTCTGAACATCATATTCCTATTGAGGACGCCAGAAAAATCAAAAAGGACGCTGTCTTGGATGAAGAAATAATTTTCCCGCTGGAAACGCGCGGTGATTTTGGCCGAATTGCCGCCCAAACCGCCAAACAAGTGATTATTCAAAAAATTCGCGAAGCGGAAAAGGTTTCAATCATTGAAGAATTCGACAAACGACAAAATGAAATCGTTTCCGGTTCGGTACAAAGAATTGAACGGGGTAATATTTTTGTTGACCTTAGCCGAACGGTCGCCATTTTGCCTTATGAGGAACAAATTCCTGGCGAACGCTATCGCCAAGGCGAAAGGGTGCGGGCACTTTTGCTTTCCGTGGAGGACTCACTGCGAGGTGTGTTCTTGCGTCTGTCCCGTTCCCATCCGAAATTTTTGGAAAAACTTTTTGAAGCGGAAACACCGGAAATTGCCAGTGGCGCGGTGATAATTAAATCAGTGGCCCGCGAAGCCGGTTCGCGCACCAAGGTGGCAGTGGCTTCCACCGACGCTCATATTGACCCAGTCGGTTCGCTGGTTGGCCAGCGCGGCGTTCGCGTCGGCACGGTAATGTCGGAACTGGGCGGCGAAAAAATTGACATCATTGAGTGGTCGGCCGACCCGAAAAAATTTGTGGAAGAATCGCTGTCGCCGGCAAAAGTTTTGTCAGTAAAAATCAACGAGGAACAAAAAACCGCCGAAGTGGAAGTGGCTGAAGACCAACAATCGTTAGCCATCGGTAAAGGCGGCCAAAATGTCCGACTGGCCGCCAAATTAACCGGCTGGCGAATTGACATCAAAAGCGCTAAAAGTGAACCGCTGGTTGCCAGCGAAGAAGAAACGCCAAATCAATAAATCCCTCCCCCGCCTAACGGCGGGGCTCTCCCTTTACAAGGGAGATTTTGAGAAAAGAAAAGATGACAAAAAATCGGAAATAGTATAAATTATCTTTTATTACTTTTAACATTTTAAACGATGAATTTGTTATTCCTTTTCGCTTTTTTGGCTTCTACTGTCGCAATTGTTTATAGTGCATTTTTAGCAAGAAACATTCTTAAGTTGCCGGCCGGTTCCAACCGGATGCAAGAAATCGCCGACGCCATCCGCCAAGGCGCCCAAGCCTATTTGAATCGCCAGTATAAAACAATCGCCATTATCGCTATTGTTTTGTTTTTGATTTTGTGGTTAGTATTGGGATTGACGACCGCTCTCGGTTTTCTTTTGGGCGCGATTCTATCTGCTGTTGCCGGTTACATCGGAATGAATGTCTCCGTCCGCGCCAATGTTCGAACGGCCGAAGCTGCCAAAAGCGGGCTCGCTGCCGCCCTTTCCGTCGCCACCAAAGGCGGCGCCGTTACTGGTTTAATGGTAGTTGGTTTGGCTTTATTCGGTCTCACTTTTTTCTACTATCTTTCCGGTGATGTAAAAGCGCTTATTGGTTTGGGTTTCGGCGGTTCCTTGATTTCTGTCTTCGCCCGTCTAGGCGGTGGCATTTTTACCAAAGCAGCCGATGTCGGCGCTGACCTCGTTGGCAAAGTAGAGGCCGGTATTCCCGAAGATGACCCTCGCAATCCAGCCGTCATCGCCGACAATGTCGGCGACAATGTCGGCGATTGCTCCGGTATGGCCGCTGACTTGTTTGAAACCTATGTCGTTACTTCGGTCGCCGCGATGTTGCTGGGCGCTTTGACTTTTACCGACTCCACAGCCGCTGTTACCTACCCTCTCGCTATCGGCGCAGTGGCAATTCTTTCTTCAATCGTCGGCACTTGGTTTGTAAAACTTGGTTCTTCGCAAAATATAATGAATGCTCTGTATAAAGGATTGGCAGTAGCAGGCGGGCTTTCGGCCATTGCTTTCTATCCAATTACCAAATGGGTAATGGGCGCTAACGGACTCTATTCCGTCGCCAATCTTTTTTACTGCGCCTTAATCGGCCTCGCTGTTACCGCGCTTTTGGTAATTATCACCGAATATTTTACCGGCACCGGCCACAAACCAGTCCAATCCATCGCCCAAGCGTCGCTTTCCGGCCACGGCACCAATATCATTCAGGGTTTAGCGATTTCAATGAAATCAACTGCTGGACCGACTTTGGTAATCGCCAGCGGTATTTTGCTCACTTATAATTTCGCCGGTCTTTACGGAATCGCGGTAGCGGCAATGAGTATGCTTTCTATGGCGGGAATAATTGTCGCCATTGATTCTTACGGGCCGATTACCGACAACGCCGGCGGCATTGCTGAAATGGCTGAATTACCTAAAGAAGTGCGCGATGTTACCGACCCGTTGGATGCCGTTGGAAACACAACAAAGGCCGTCACCAAAGGTTACGCTATCGGCTCGGCCGGCTTGGCGGCATTGGTTTTGTTCTCCGCCTATACTGAAGAATTGGCCAATCTTGGCGCGCGATTTGATTTTGCTTTAGGCGACCCGAAGGTCTTGGTTGGTTTATTCATCGGCGGTCTGCTTCCTTATTATTTCGCCGCTCTGGCAATGGAGGCCGTCGGCAAAACAGCCGGCAAAGTGGTAGAAGAAGTGCGCCGGCAATTCCGGGAAATTAAAGGCATTATGACTGGCGAAGCGAAACCCGACTACGGCACTTGTGTGGATATTGTTACCAAAGCGGCCATCAAACAAATGATTTTGCCGGCTTTGATTCCGGTCTTGGCGCCGATTTTGGTGGGCTTCATTTTGGGCCCGGTGGCGCTCGGCGGTTTGCTGGTCGGTTCAATTATTACCGGCTTGTTTATTGCTATATCAATGACTTCCGGTGGTGGCGCTTGGGACAATGCCAAAAAATTTATTGAGCAAGGCAATTATGGCGGCAAAGGAAGCGATGCTCACAAAGCGGCCGTTACCGGCGACACCGTCGGCGACCCTTACAAGGACACCGCCGGCCCCGCCATCAATCCAATGATAAAAATCTTAAACATTGTCGCGCTATTAATTATTGGATTATTGATTAAGTGATATTATTATAAATATGGTAGATGTTCAATTTGAAGAAAATGGCCAATTTGGTTCCAGCGGCAGCTTCCAACCGCGGAGAATTTTAGGCGTGCCGGCAACGCCGGGTATGATTCGCCTGCTCGGCAAGTTTGGAATTCGCAATGAAAAAATCGCCGGTTACATTTTGATTACCATCGCCATCGTCGCTTTTACCGTCTCCATTTTTATCTTTATGAATGTGTTTAATCGTGGTTCAAATAATGCGGGAGCTGACGCCCCGAGAGTCGGTCCGCCGGTCGGGGAAATATGATACTCAACCAAAATGTTTTTAAAATCAAACGGACAAAAAGGTTTTACACTGATTGAGCTCTTGGTAGTAATTTCCATTATTTCACTGTTGTCGTCCGTGGTATTGTCAAGTGTCAGTAGCGCCAGACTTAAAGCCAAAGACAGTAAAAAAATGCTTGAACTCAAGCAACTTATTATCAGCCTTGAAAGATACTACATGGATACAAATTCTTTACCCCCAAATGTAAACGCGGTTAACGGGTGGTGCATTATCGGTCAGAGTTATTCAGGAAGCGTGTGCGCAGGAGGATTGATAAGCAGCGGTTATTTTGGGTCGCTACCAGTATCTCCGGATACCAACCTCTATTATTACTACGACTATGGAACTTATGGATTGGTAGCGTCGCGTTTTAATCCGCAAAGATATGGTCCTGGTACGCGCGGTTTGCATTGTTCTGATGCCACAGGGGGGGCTAGTGATAAATGGTATTGTCTCGAATTTAATAAATAATAGAGATTTGAAAGAGTGGGGCTTAGTTATAATAATAGTAGGCATTTATGAAAAAATTTGAGGAACAAAAATTCAACATCCCGAAACTGAAAGGCATTTCGGAAAAAAATATTGAGGAACATTTGAAGCTGTATGCCGGCTATGTGAAAAATTCTAATTTGATTCTGGAAAAAAACGAAGAAAACGAGCTCCAACGCCGGTTCGGTTTTGAATTCAACGGAATGCGCAATCACGAATATTTTTTTGCGCAGTTTGAAGGCGGCTCGCTATCGCTCGCCGCCGGCAGTCCGTTGAAAAAAGCGACTGTGGAAGAATTTGGCTCATTTGAGACCTGGCTTGCCAGTTTCAAAAACCTGGCGCTGACTCGTGGTATCGGCTGGGCAATGCTTTATTACGACCCTCTGACAAAGAGATTGCTAAACGCTTGGGTGGACGAACAACACATCGGCCAATTAAACGGTTGCCAAACCATTCTCGCTTTGGATATGTGGGAACACGCTTTT
>Ga0156205_129_pt1 | contig 3594 bp, 2 predicted proteins | sample RifCSPlowO2_12_FD_107858 | JGI IMG/M metagenome (GOLD analysis project Ga0156205, IMG submission 107858) | Candidatus Taylorbacteria bacterium RIFCSPLOWO2_12_FULL_44_15c
ACGGAGTGCCCGTAGTTGATGAAGAAAACAAACTTGTCGGGATTTTGACGGAGTATGACTTGATTGAAAAAAGCTCCTCCATTCATCTGCCGACTTTTCAAAAAATTTTAGAAAATTTGAAAGTACTGAAGCAAGACAGCTCGGAATTCCAAAAAGAGGTGCGGGAAGTATCCGCGCTTAAAGTTAGAGACGTTATGAATAATGATCCTCTGACGCTCGAACCAGAAGCATCTTTCGATGAAATGGTCAAAGCTTTTCGGGAGCACCACAGGGTAAATCCCATTCCAGTTATTGATAAAAACAAAAAAGTTGTCGGCGTCGTCAGCCGATTCGATGTTTTAAAACCATTGCAAGCATTAAATAAATAAAATGTCTAAATCAAACGAAAAATTAGTGCAAAATACTTTAAAAATCCTCGAGCGGGATTTCATCGTCGTTGGCAAAACGCGTGTCCGTTCTTGGCACGCGTGGTTGGCGATTGGCCTTGCCGCCGGGGTTTTAGCCGGAGTTTTATTCGTCGCGAATAGGTCCGGGGAGTTTGAAGTTGGTTTGGCGCAAGTTGTTGCCCCCACCACAGGAAATGTTTATTATGTGGCGACAAATGGGAATGATGGAAATTCCTGCGCTGACGCAAGAGATATCAATAAGCCGAAAAAAACAATAAATGCGGGCATTGGTTGTTTAGCGTCTAGCGATACTCTCCTTATCCGCGGAGGAACATACGGCGAGAGCATCTACAAAGCGCCAATTCCAAATGGCGTTTCTTGGGACAAAGCCACTAAAATCGCCCGTTACGGAAATGAAGTTGTGATTTTGCGGCCGCCTGCAGGGTGCTTCCGTGTTCTTTATCTGGAAGGCAATCCATCAGATACGCCCCAGTACATGATTTTTGACGGTTTGGTGATGGATGCCATTAACTGCGCAAGTGATGTGGTGAAACTGGGCTATCGGTCTGGAGAAGATTATCCTTACACCCCCCACCATATCCGCATCGCGAATTCCGAGATCATGAATTCCAACGATATGGGTATCCTGGGCTGCGGCGCAAGCCCAGACAACATGGATGTTTCCTACGGCGGATACTGCGAGATAATTAATAATAAAATTCATGACATTGGCGATGGTAGTGGTTCGCCCGAGCATGGCGTGTACATCACAGGACCCAATAACCTTTTTGAAGGCAATGAATTCTACAATATCCCAAAGCCCGGAGCGCCCGCGAATAGCAACTTAGGTATTCACATCTGGAGCGAGGGAGGGTACAGGCAGGACAATAACATTGTCCGCTACAACAAAGTGCACGATGTTTTAAACGGCATACTGATAACCAAGGGTGACAACAATCAGGTGTATTATAATCTCGTTTATAATGTCGGTGGCGGGATACTCGTCCACTATAACTGCGTCAACTGCAAAGTTTTTAATAACGTTATCTATAATGGCGGCGGCATCACACTCGACAGCGGGACCTATGGTTCAGCTATTAATACCATCGTGCGCAATAACATCATTTACCCGTCTGGCGGCATCTCCGACAACGGCATTGGTACGATACAGTCCAACAATCTTGTTTCCAATCCAAACTTTGTTAATACCGTAACGCTTGATTTCCGGCTTCAGTCAGGAAGCCCCGCTATCAATGCCGGCATGAATGTCAGCCTGACTCGCGACTTTGCCGGTAGTTCAATAGTCGGTCTCCCCGACATCGGAGCGTATGAATATGGGGGAACAGTTTCTCCAACCCCCACGCCGACTCCAACCCCTACGCCTACCCCCACACCAACACCAACTCCTACGCCAACTCCTACACCAACACCAACACCAACCCCGACTCCCACAATTTCAACCTCTTTAAGAACCTTTTATGTCCAGCAGAGCGGAAGCGATTCATATTCGTGCTCACAGGCGCAAAATCCGTCAACTCCGTTTGCGACAATGTCAAAATTAATAAATGGGAATCCCTGCGGAATAACAGGAGGAGATATTATTGAACTTCGCGCAAATTCTGCGGGAGGTTCGGCAACTTTTACCGATCAGTTCGACTGTAATGTAAATTCAACCCAGTGTATTCCCGGCGGAAATTCATGGTTTTCTCCGGTAATCATAAGATCACGCGCCGGAGATGTTATTACGATCAAGCCGAACGGCGGCGGACGCGTTTTCTCTTTTGATAACGCTAATCAGCAGTATATTGAATTAAACGGACTCATTATCGACGGAATGAATACCATCGGAAATATAACGTGGGTGGAAGATTCTGCGCATCATATCCGGTTCATCAATAATGAGATTATGAATTCACGTGTTCAGGGCGCGGGCTGTGCGCATATAGGTTCGAATGAATGGATAAACAATTGGGTCCACAACAACGGTTCAAGCCAGCAATTTGACCACGGAATTTATTTAGGCTGTCCGAACAATTTAACCGAGAGGAACACAATTAATAACAACAGCGGATTCGGCGTACATATTTATAGCGGCGGTAGCAGCGGAACGCAAAACAATATCGTCAGATCAAATAAAGTGTATTCCAATGGAAACCGCGGCATCATTGCAAGCGGTCTCGGCACCAAAGTTTATAATAATCTAGTTTATAGAAACGGAACCCATGGAATTCAACTTCTCTACACAGGAGGGTGTGATAATTGTCTAATTTATAACAACACTATTTTTGGGAATGTTAACTCTGGCATTGATATCGGAAATGATACAGATTCAGCGATTATTAAAAATAATATTATTTACCAAAATGGTGTGACGATTAGTAATGCCGGTACGAACACTGTTCTTGGAAATAATCTCATCTCTGATCCGCAGTTTGTAAATCCCGCTTCCAACGACTTCCATCTCCAATCTTCTTCTCCCGCAATCAATACAGGAGCAACTCTTGCTGAAGTTCCCATAGACAAGGATGGAGTAACCAGACCACAAGGCTCCGCATACGACATCGGAGCATATGAATATGGAGGAGTGGTTACGACTCCAACTCCAACCCCAACTCCTACTCCTACTCCTACTCCCACTCCTACCCCGACACCAACACCCTCAACAACCTCCGGCTCCATTACCTCTCTCAAAACACTCTCTCTTATAACCATGGACGGCAGTTTGAATGAAAGTGTTTGGCCATCAGCCAACTCTGTAACTTTCACCAATCCAACCAGAAGCAACAACACAGTCAAAGTCTCAACTCTCTGGGATGATACCAATCTATACTTTGCATATGACGTAACGGATTCCCAACTTGAAGCCGTAAATATCACAACTGCTCTCTATCAAGATGACGGAGCAGAAATATATCTTGATGCTCAAAACAACAAGTCCACAACAATGGATTCAAACGATTTCCATTTTTTTGCGAATATCAATGATATTGTCTTTCCATCCACTATTGTCTCAAGAAAAGCCAGCAAAACAGGCGGTTACACTATGGAAATCAAAATTCCGTGGGCATCTGTCTCAACAATTCCATCCTCAAACAAAATCTTAGGCCTCCTGCTTACCAACAACGACAGAGACGGGGGAGTATCAAAGCAATTCGACTGGCAGAATATCATTTCAACAGGAAATTACTCTCAACCCAATCTCTGGGGC